>Ga0114976_10001644_pt1 | contig 14007 bp, 15 predicted proteins | sample S_130805_EF_Meta_FD_87319 | JGI IMG/M metagenome (GOLD analysis project Ga0114976, IMG submission 87319) | Freshwater microbial communities from Lake Simoncouche, Canada to study carbon cycling - S_130805_EF_MetaG | ecosystem: Environmental > Aquatic > Freshwater > Lake | place: Lake...
GGCATCGGCACCAACCTCACCAACGACCTGGGCTTCACCCCCTTGCAGATCGTCATCAAGATGGTTCGCTGCAACGGACAACCGGTTGCGAAATTGTCGGACTCGCCCGAGAAGACGATGTGTGACGATCCGGCCTATCTCGCCTATCTGCGTCAGGTCTTTCAGATCAGTGCCTCATGAACGACACCCGTCCTGATTCGCCCCCCGACCTGCTCGACACCGCGTCTGCGCGCAGCAGCATTCTCGGTCGCATTCGCCACGCCCAGGGCCGCAGTGCCGAGACCGCGCACAGTGAACGCGAGGCGGTCGAAGACTGGATCGCGCGCCGCTCGGTGGGCCCCAAGCCCAGCGTCGGAGCCGATTGTGTCGCCCATTTCGAAGCACAGGCCGCGCGCATGTCGAGCACGACCGAGCGGGTGGGCGCGATGGCCGATGTGCCGATGGCGGTGGCCCGCTATCTCGAAGCGCAGGGCCTGTCGCGACAGGCGGTCTGCTGGAACACGCTCGAGTCACTTGACTGGCAGGCAGCCGGTTTGTCGGTGCAGGCCAGGCGCCCGCAGGGCGATGACCTGGTCGGCATCAGCGGTGCCTTCGTTGCAGTCGCGGAGACCGGAACCCTGATGATGCTCTCCGGGCCGGACACGCCGGCCTCGATGCACCTGCTGCCCGAGACCCATGTCGCGGTCGTGCCGGTCGAGCGCGTCGTTGCCCACTACGAAGATGGCTTTGCGCTCATTCGCAGCGAGCGGGGGCAGTTGCCACGGGCGACCAACCTGGTGTCCGGGCCTTCGCGCACCGGCGACATCGAGCAGACCATCGTGCTCGGTGCGCATGGCCCGTATCGTGTCCATATCCTGCTGGTCGGCGCATCCGATGGTTCGGAGTCTGTCGAATGAAGCCTCGTCTTCTGGTGTGTCGTCGCGTCTTTCCTGAAGTGCTCGAAGCCCTTTCTGTGGCCTGGGAGATCAGTGCCAATCAGGACGATGCGGTCTGGTCCGAAGCTGAGTTTCGCACTCGCGCGGCCGAGTGCGAGGGGCTCTATGTGGTTGCGACCGATCGGGTGGATGCGGCCCTGATCGCCGCGTGCCCGAAGCTTCGGATTGTTGCCACCGGATCGGTCGGCTTCAATCACATCGACCTCGAGGCCTGCAGCGCGCGAGGCATTGCGGTGACCAACACACCGGATGTACTGACCGAAGCCACCGCCGACATGGCCTGGGCTTTGCTGATGGCCACCGCCCGACGGGTGAGCGAGTCCGAGCATTGGTTGCGAGCTGGTCAATGGGGCCGTTGGGCCTGGGATCAGTTTCTGGGTGCCGATGTGCACGGCACGACCCTGGGCATCGTCGGCATGGGCCGCATCGGCTCGGCGATTGCGCGGCGCGCATCCGGATTTTCCATGCAGCTGCTCTACAGCAACCGCTCGCCGGCCGCTAACGAACATGAACTCGGCGCACGCCGTGTGTCGCTCGATGAGCTGCTGAGTGCCTCGGACCATGTGGTGCTGGTTTTGCCCTATTCAGCGCAGACCCATCACCTGATCGGCGAGCGCGAGCTGGGTCTGATGAAACCGACCGCGACCCTGGTCAACATTGCCCGCGGTGGCATCGTCGACGATGTTCAGCTTGCGCGTGCGCTGGCCGAGCATCGGATCGCAGCCGCAGGCCTGGATGTCTACGAGAACGAGCCTGCTGTCCACCCCGATCTGCTCAAGGTATCGAACATCGTGCTGACCCCGCATCTGGGCAGTGCGACGCGCTCATCGCGCCTGGGCATGGCGATGCTGGCGGCCCGCAACCTGCTGGCCTTTTCCGCGGGCGAGCCGCTGCCATCGTGTCTGAATGCATCGCGTATCAGCCGCTGATGCACGCGCGCACGCACCTCTGATCTGAACGAGTTTTTGCCCACATGAGCTCCATCGCCCTGCAACGTGAACACGGTCTTGGCCAGGAGGGCGCGCTGGACGTCGCCCGCCGGCTCGCCCAGGAACTTGAATCCGGCTACGGCATGCGCTGCGAGTGGCAAGGCGATGTCCTGCGCTTCGAGCGCACGGGGGTGAGCGGTGAAATGACCGTCTCCCCGGATCGGATCGAACTGAACGCCGAACTGGGCTTTCTGCTCTCGGCCTTCAAGGAGCGGATCGAGGATCAGCTCAATCGCAATTTCGAGACCTACTTCGGGCCGCCGCAGGCGGGCTGAGGCGGATTGATCTGGGCTGAGTCGCGCTCAGCGGTTCAGCCCGTGCAGCGCCAGGCCCGGCCTGGGCCAGTCGATGGCCACCAGCTTGCCGCTCACCGACAGCGTGATAAACGCGGTCTTCAGATCGGGCCCGCCGAAGCAGATGTTCGTCGTGTACAGGTCCGGCATCGGCACGAAATCGATCACCCCGCCGGCAGGCGACACCACCGTGATGCCGCCTTCAAAGAGCGAGGCCACGCAGACATTGCCCGCCGAGTCGATCGCCAGCGAATCGAACAGCCGAAAGCTCGACATGCCGGCCAAAAGTCGCCCGCCATTGGGCGAAGGAAAGGCCTGTTTGCGGATCACGCCCGGCGACTCGATTTCGAAGGCCCAGACCCGTCCGGTCTGGGTCTCGGCGGCATAGAGCTGCGTGCCGTCGGGCGACAGGCCGATGCCGTTGGGCGTCATCATCGGATAGACCGCTTCGACAATCGATGAGCCGTCAGCGCGGGCATAGAAGATGCCGCCGCGATCGAGATCACGATGGCGTCCCTTGCCCAGATCGGTGAACCAGAAGCCACCGTGTCCATCGAAGACCAGGTCGTTCGGGCCGCGCAGCGGGCCGTTGGGGCCCTCTGTGTACAGCACCTCGATGTGGCCGGTAGCCAGGTCCACCCGCTCGATGCGCCCACCTGAATAGTCTGCAGGCTGGTGTCCAGGGCGCTTGCCGCCCGAGCGGATCGGCAGCCACTCGAAGCCGCCGTTGTTGCACAGATAGACCTTGCCGTCCGGGCCCATGGCCGCGCCGTTGGGGCCGCCGCCGGGCGTGGCGACCACCTCGACGCGCCCGTCCGGGCTGACGCGCGACAGCGTGCCGCGTTCGATTTCGACCAGCAGGACGTCGCCGTTGGGCAGCGCGATCGGGCCCTCCGGGAAGCGCAGTCCGGTGGCGATTTCACGAATGACTGGGGTCATGGCATGTCCTGGTGTTTGAGCTTTGATGGCTGGATAAGGGGGCCGTCTCAGGCGATCTGGCGCGACTGACTGGCCCAGTAAGGCTCGCGCAACACTCGCTTGAGGATCTTGCCGCTTGGATTGCGCGGAATCGAATCAACGAAATCCACGGATTTCGGGCATTTGAACGCGGCAATGCGCTCGCGCATGAAGGCAATGATCGCCGCGCCATCCGCCTGACTGCCGGGCTTGAGCACGACGCAGGCCTTGACCGCTTCGCCCCATTTTTCATCGGGCACACCGATCACCGCACCGTCGGCCACATCCGGATGCTGCATCAGGGCGTTCTCGACTTCGGCCGGGTAGATGTTCTCGCCGCCCGAAACGATCATGTCCTTGATCCGGTCATGCAGGAACAGATAGCCGCCGCGCAGATACCCGGCATCGCCGGTGCGCAGCCAGGGCGCTTCTCCAGCCGGCGCGGGTATCAGGGTCTGCGCGGTGGCCTCGTCCTTGCGCCAGTAGCGTGTCATGTTCTGATCGGTGCGGATCAGCAGTTCACCCACTTCGTTTTCGTCGCAGTCCTCATCAGTACCAGGCCTCACCACGCGCATCTTCACGCCCGCCATTTCCTGGCCGGCCGATCGCAGCAGGGCCGCCTTCGGCCCTTCGGTGGCGTGATCTTCGGCGCGCAAGGCGGTGACTGCACCTGCGGTCTCGGTCATGCCGTAGACCTGCAGGAATCCGCAACCGAAGACTCGCATGGCATCGACCAGGACCCGATCGGAGATCGGCGAGGCGCCGTATGAAATCATCTTCAGGGCCGAAAAATCACGGGTATCAACCCCTGGCACCTGGAGCAGGAACTGGATCATCGCTGGCACGAAAAAGGCGTGGCTGATGCGCCGCTCGACCATGGCGGTCAGCACAGCCTGCGGGTCGAAGTCGGGCTGGGTCACGCTCAGGCCGCCCATTGCATAGGTCATCAGGGCGACGCCGTGCCCGGCGATGTGAAAGGCCGGCAAGGCATTGAGATTCACATCGACGTCGGGCTGGTAATTCCACTCCTGCGACAGTGAACCGGTGAAGCCGGCCATCAGGGCGCGATGCGAGAGTTCAACCCCTTTGGGCAGGCCGGTGGTGCCGGATGAATACAGCTGCAGGGCTGCGTCGATCGGGTCCGGAGAAAAGCCCGGGTCGCTTGCCGCAAACCCGCTCGCCCACTGGGCCAGCGTGCTGTGTGGGCCGTGGGCAGCATCGCCTCGGGTCAGAACCGTCTGGCGCAGTGCCGGCAGTTCCAGCGCAGTGAGCATCGGCACGAACTCGGCATCGCTCATCATGAAGGCGGCTTCGCCGTCTTGCAGGATGTACTGCACTTCCGGACCAGCCAGGCGCCAGTTGACCGGCATATTCACTGCGCCGATCTTTTGCGCCGCCATCGTGATCATCGCGCTTTCGGGCTGATGCTTGGTCAGGGTGGCGACCCGGTCGCCTCGGCCGATTCCTAGCGATTGCATGCCCTGCGCGATCCGGTCGGTCAGCTGGCCGACCTCCCCGAATGTCCAGTCATGGTCGGGTGCCGACCAGGCCACTGCGGTGGCCTTTTCATGCGCCTGCCGGCGCGACATCGCAAGGATCGATGCGTCCAATCGACTGTCTCCGTCTTCATGAGGTGTGTGGTGCATGCTGATTTGCGCCCACTCGCATCGAGTGTCCTCGAGCAGCGCCACAGGCAGTGTCGCCGATCTGCCGTGCGCTTGTCACATCGAATGCCAGTACTTTGAGACGCTAGGCAGGCCGCGTGGGCGGGCGCCGCGCGGCTGCCGGTCAGCCTCGTCTGGCGGCGCGGGGCGCTCTGGCTCTGGATACCTTGGCGTTGAATTCGCTCGAGAACACCTGTTCCATCTCGCGGCGGAACTTCACTGCCGGCTGCTTGGCGTCATAGTCGACATCGCTCCAGCGCACGGCAGTGCCTGCCCGAACCGCACGCTTGAGTTTCACGCCATGGGCCAGTCCCAAGGGCAAACCGCCGGCTGCCAATGAGTCGGTCGCCGGCATCAGCTTGCCGAACACGGTGAATCCGCCTTCTCCGTCGAGCACTTCGCCGGCTTTGAGGTCGCGTTTGGCAGTGGCAACCACATCCCCGCGCCAGCCGTCGGCCGCACCAGTGGCTTCGCCGCGCACACCGACCGAGGCCACCGAGATGCCCAACTCCAGGCCGATCAGGTGGTAGGGCTTGTACATCGCCGAGAAATTGCCGCTCGAATCGGTGTGCAGCCCGTATTCCTTGAAGCAGCGGCGCACGTAGTCGGAGTCAGCGGCGAAGGTGACATAGACCCCCCAGCGCAGGTCACGAAAGACAGGGCGCCGGTCGCGCTCAAGGCTCGAGATCACTTCGACCTGGCCGCGATGGTGCAGCAGGCCGCCGTCGGCAACCGGGCGAAGCAGGTGGGGAAGGTCATCCACACCACAGGCCGGAAAGGCCAGACCATCCGGTGCGGGTGTGAGACCAGTCGCATTGGCCACCGCAGCCATTTCGATGGCCGACTTCGTGCCATCCAGGAATGAGTTGAACATCTGCGGATTCATGCCGCCAGCCTTCGCGTCTTCTGGCGTGATGCCGTAGTGCGGCCACACGGTCTCTGGCGTCGAGGCGTGGTATTGCGGCAGGTATTTCGTGCCCTTGCCGGCTGCAATCACCTCGAAACCGGCTGCACGGGCCCAGTCCACCATCTCGCAGATCAGGGCGGGCTGATCGCCGTAGGCCAGTGAATACACGATGCCGGCCTGCTCCGCTCGGCGCGCCAGCAGCGGACCGGCCAGCGCATCGGCTTCGACATTGACCATCACCACATGCTTGCCGTGCTCGCAGCAGGCCAGCACATGCGCGATGCCGGCAGACGGGCTGCCGGTTGCATCGATCACGACGTCGATGTGGTCGGAGGCGATCATGGCCGGCGTGTCGTCGGTGATGCAGGTGGTGCCGGTGCGCGCTGCCGCTGCCAGCGTGCGGGCACCGATGGCCTCGGCGGGCCAGCCGGTGTGCCGCAGCGCCGCGCGGGCGCGCTTGGGCGAGAGGTCGGCGACCGCGACCAGGTGGATTCCGGGTGTGCGACGTGCCTGCGACAGGTACATCGAGCCGAATTTTCCGGCCCCGATCAGGCCGACCTTGATGGGCTGACCGGCGGCGGCGCGCTGAGCAAGAAGACGGTGAAGGTTCATCGCGGTGCGTCAGGCAGCTTTGGCCAGGGGCAGCGCGTCGATGCGCACCGAGCGGTTGGTCAGGCAGTCATCGGAGAGGGCTTCGATCGGGGTGAAGTCGCGATGGGCGATCCAGTCCGGGCGCTTGAATTGGCGAATGTGATTCGAGACCGCACACAGACTCAGGTAGACGATCGTGCGATGCCAGGGCGACATGTTCGAGGGGGAGCCATGCACCAGGCAGGAATGGAACAGCAGCATCGAGCCGGCCGGGCCCTTGGGGGCCACGATGCCTCCGCGCTCCACGAGTTTTCGAATCACGTCATTGTCGATGGTCCACAGCGGATAGCTGGTGGTCGACAGGTCATGGCTGGCATCGATTGCGCCGAGCTTGTGCGAGCCGGGAATGAACAGCAGGGGGCCGTTGAATTCGTTGACGTCATCGAGAAAAACCGCGACGTTCATCGCGCGGGCATCGGGCATGTCGTCATCGGCCTTCCAGGTGCCGTAGTCCTGATGCCATTGCCAGACGTCGCCATCGAAGGCCTGCTTGCCGTTGACCTTGTACTGATGCATGTACACCGGCTCACCGAAGAGTTGAGTGACCGGCTCGATCATGCGCGGATGGCGACCGAGCTTGGCAAAGGCTTCATTCATCAGGTGGGCCGCAAACACCGTGCGCACGGAATCCGAGCCTTTTTCGCGAATGATTTCCTGTCGGTGCTGTGAATACAGGGCCGGCAGTTCGCCGTGCAGAACCGCCATTTCGTCGGGCCTGAACAGCGAGGGGAAAAACAGGTAGCCGTCGCGGTCGAACTGTTCAAGTTGCTCTGGGGTCAGCTTCATGGATGTCTCCTGGTGGTGGCTTCGGGTTCGGGTTCCGGCGCTTCGGCCGGGGCGTCATAGAGGTGGCTGAGGATGATGCTGCCGGAGTGCTCGCAATGCTCGCGGGCCAGCTTTTCTGCCAGGCGTGCATCGCCTCGGATCACCGCATTGAGGATGGCCAGATGCTCGCTCCAGACAGTCCGGATCGCTCTGATCTGACGCAGGTAGGCCGCCATGGCCCGGCGCGTGTGCATCCAGTGCACCTCAGCGGTCTCGGTCAGCAGCGGATTGTGCGAGGCTTCATACAGAAAGCGGTGAAAGTCGAGGTCGGCCTCAACCATCGCACTCACCGAGCCTGACCGGGCTGCAGCACGGCCGGCTGCGATCAATGCCATGCCGGGTTCGCGCAGCTCAGGGCGCGGTCGATGGGCGGCGCTGCGGGCGGCCAGCGCATCAAGGGCACCGCGCACCAGGTACAGGTGCTGAACGAAGGCCCCCGACAAGGCCACCACTTCGATGCCGCGCCGCCCGGGCTCATCCTTGATCAGTCCCTGCCGACGCAGCAGCAACAGCGCTTGCAGGATGGGTTGCCGCGAGACACCCAGCTGCTGCGCCAGTCCTTCCTGGGTGTATCGCTCACCGGCTGCGAGCCTGCCCGAGACGATGGCATCGAGCAGGGCCTGATACGTCTGCTCGACGAGCGCAGGCGACTGCGCCAGCGCAACCAGGCGTGGCGCCGGGTCGCGGGTGGGCAAAGACGCAAGGGCGGTCGTCGGACGGGCATTCATGACTGAATACTGTATACATTAATTCAGGCTTCGTGTCCGCCTCAGATCGCGAGAAGTCGTTAGCATCGAATTGTGTAAGGAGTGTGACGATGACGACAATCGACTCGCCCAATCTGAATGACGCCAGCGCGCTTGACCTGATGTGCGCGCGCTTCGCCCTGAGCTCGGTGATCAGCCTGGGCCCGAAGTTCAACCTGCGCCGCGACATCAACAACCTGGTGACGCTCACCGGTCGATGGTGGGTGTGGCCACGTCCTGTGCTGGAGCGGCTGCAGGCCTTCATCGCGCGGCGCTGCGTTGAATCGCCTGCCTGGGCAGGCAGCGCCGAGCTCGATCTCGAGGCGTTCATCGCCCGCCACGGTGTCTGGAGCGGGCTCTACGACGACAGTGCGCTGCACTATTACCTTGATGAGTTCGTCAAGTTCCACGCCAAGGACCTGACGGCCGTCTTCCAGGTCAGCATCGAGCGATTCGATCAGCGCCTGGCGACCGAACCGGTGCGTCTGGTGGCCAATGTCGACATGCTGGGCCGTGTCCTGTCGCTCACCGAGTGCGAGCGCTCGATCCTGCTGCATGCCGCCTTGTGCAAATACCAGCGCGAATTGCGCCCGGTGCTGGTCGATTGCAAGGCCGCCAGTGCGCAGGAAGCCTACGCCATGCTGGCGCAGATACTCGGCCTTCATTCGGTCGAGACTGCAGCCGCATTGCGTTCGGGCGGGCGGCTCGAAACCCTCGGGCTGATTGAAACCCCGATCGCCGAGCATGCAGTCACCGACCTGGGCGACCTGATGCGGGTCTCGGAAAAACTGCTGTCGGTGCTGACCGCCGACTATGCAACCGAGGCGGACATGATGGCCGCGTTCACCCGCCCGGCCGGACCGACCCCGCTGGCGATGAGCGATTTCGCGCATGTCGGCGATGACATTCGTTACCTGTCGGCCTTGCTCGCCAGCGCGGTTCAGAAGCAGGAGAAGGGTGTCAATGTGCTGCTCTACGGCCCGACTGGCACCGGCAAGACCGAATTCGCCAAGCTCATTGCCAGACTGGCGATGTGCGAGCTCTATGAGGTCGACTGCCTGGACCGCGAGGGCAACAGCCTTTCGGGCAAGGAGCGCTACCGCTCCTTGCAGGTCTCGCAGGCTTTTCTGAAGGGTCGGCCCAGTGCGCTGGTCCTGTTCGATGAAGTCGAGGATGTCTTTCCGCCGATCAGCGAACCGGTGCTCAATCTGTTTGGTTCGGAAGAAGCGCGCGGCGCCACGGTCAACGGCAAGGCCTGGGTGAATCAGACGCTCGAACAGAATCCGGTGCCGACCATCTGGGTCTCGAATTCGATCAATCAGATCGATCCGGCCTATCGCAGGCGCTTTCAGTTCCACCTCGAGTTGGCCAATCCTCCGCATGCGGTGCGCGAGAACATTGCCCGCAAACACCTCTCGGGTCTGGGGGTGTCGGATGAATTCATTGCGAAAGTGGCCGCGCGCAAGATGGTGTCGCCGGCGCAGATCCAGTCGGCGGCGCGCTTTGCAAGGCTGACCCATGGGGTCATCAACGATCCGGTCGAGGCGCTCATCGAGCGTCAGCTTGAGCGCGCCGACAAGGCACTGGGCCAGTCGCAAAAGGACGAAGGCTTTCGCCCGATGCCCACCGTCTACGACCTGAGCCTGCTCAATGTCGAGTCGCGCCATCCGGTGACGAAGATCATCGATGCACTGAAAGCCCGGCCGCGCGCGACCCTGTGCTTCTATGGCCTGCCCGGAACCGGCAAGACTGCCCTGGGCGAGCACATTGCCCGCAGCATCGATCGGCCGCTCATGATCAAGCGGGCCTCCGATCTGATGAGCAAATATGTCGGCGAGACCGAGCAGCAGATGGCCCGGATGTTTTCTGATGCTCAGCGCGAAAAGGCGGTCCTGCTGCTCGATGAGGCGGATTCATTCCTGCAGAACCGTCAGATGGCGGTGCGAAATTACGAGGTCAGCGAGGTCAATGAAATGCTCCAGGGCATGGAGCGCTTCGATGGCATCTTCATCTGCACCACCAATCTGTTTGACCGGATAGACGAAGCTGCACTGCGCCGCTTCGCGTTCAAACTGCGCTTCCTGCCCCTGACGCCGGCTCAGCGTTTGCGCATGTTCGCGACCGAAGCGCTTGGCTGGCGAGCGAGCGAGCCGGGCGTGAGCCCGCAGGAGATCGACGCGGCCGCAGCGAAAGCGGTGCCGGCTGAGATCGCGGCTCGGCTCAACAAGCTGGAGCTGCTCACGCCGGGTGATTTCGCAGTGATCCGGCGTCAGGCCGAGTTGCTGGGCGATGAGCCGAGTGCAAGCGAGTTTGTGGAGCAACTTGAGCGCGAGCACCGCGGCAAGCCGGATGTGAAATTCAGCCGGCCGATGGGCTTCGTGGCTTAGTCGGCATTCCGCGCAGTGGCCTGCAGCGTGTCGATGACGGCCGCGGCCACTCGAGGGTCATAGACCAGGCGCACATGTCCGATCCCGGTGAACGACACGGTTCGGGCACCCGGCAGCGTCTGCGGACCCTGCGGTGCGACGATGTTGTCCTGCCAGGAGCGAATGACGGTGAAGCGGCGCATGCGCTCGGCGGGTTCTGATGCGGCCAGTGCCTGGAGCCAGGCGCTGTTGCGGCGCATCTGCTGCACATTGGCTGCGCGACCGAAATCGGCATGCAGGGTGCCGGCGTGCGGCGTGCCCAGGGTGATGACACAGGCCATCGCCTCATCGCCCGCAGCCCTCAGCCAGGCGCGGATCGCCAATCCGCCCATGCTGTGACCGACCAGCGCCACGCGCTGTGCACCGGTTGAGGCCTGCAGTCGGCGAACGGCTGCGTCGATCTGCCCGACATAGTCATCGATTGGCGCAAAAGTCGGCTCCAGGTTGACTGCGTCCACCACGTGGCCCCTGCCTGCCAGGCGTGTCGCCATCAGTCGCCACATCGCGCGATTACAGAAGTAGCCATGCACGAGCAGTACCGGCAGATGCGTTTTCGCGGACTCGGTGGCGGCACTGGCCAGCGGCCGCCCCACCAGCAGAGGCTGCGCAACACTGAAGGTGCGCGCAGCCGCCACGCACTCGCCCAGCCAGGCACTCAGCCAGCCGATCGGACCTGCGCTTGCGTGCGCGGGCGCATCGCTCACGGCTGCAGCCATGATGAATTCGATGCCGATCATCACGGGCTGGAAACCGAATGCCACCACGACACCGAGCGCCAGGGCGGCAATCATCGACAGCCCCAGACCGATCCAAAGGCCCACCGCGGTCAGCGCGCCGGCTGCGAGCTGACCGATCAGCAGCAGTCGCTGAATCCGGGCATTCATCGTGTGCAGCAGCAGGCGTCTGACATCGTCCGATTCTAGGGGCATACTCACCGATCCACTTCAGCCCGCCGGTGATCCGGTCACGCTTCATATGGATGCCTCTGCCCGTTTGCGTCAGGCGGCTGCCGATCTGGCGGCCTTGCGCAGCCGATCCGATCTGCCGGCCTCCCTGCGGGCGCGTCGAGATGAACTGCGCCTTTGGCAGTCGAAGCGTCTGGCCACCACCCACGCCGACCTGCTCGCTTCGCCCCGCTATCGGCCGGCAACCCGGTTTTTTCTGGATGAGCTCTATGGGGTCAAGGACTTTTCCCAGCGCGATGCGGCCTTGGCGCGGGTCATTCCAACCATGGTCCGGTTTCTGCCGGACAGTGCCTTGCGCACGATCGCCGATGCGGTCGAACTCGAGGCCCTGTCGGAGCGGCTTGACTTGCTGACGGCTCAGGCGCTGGACGCTGATGCGCAGCTCACCGGCCGCCCGATTGATGAGCCGTCCTACTGCCGTGCCTTCCGGGCGGCCGGTGATCGTGCTGATCGCCAGCGCCAGATCGCGCTGGTCGACAGCGTGGGCCGGGCGCTCGATTCACTGGTGCGCACCCCGATGATTGGAACGCTCCTCAAGACCATGCATCGGCCAGCCCAGATCGCCGGGCTTGGCGCCATGCAGGATTTTCTGATGGCCGGCTTCACTGCGTTCAAGTCGATGGGTGGTGCGCAGGAATTTCTGAAGACCTTGATCGAGCGTGAAAACGATCTGATGCAGCAGATCTACGCTGGACATGACTGAGCAAATGACGCTATAGTCTTGGGTTCCTCGCCGTACGGACACTCACCCCAAACGAGCCGGCGGCCGCCTTGAAGGACCCACTGTGGTCAGTCAAGGCGTCTTTGAGGACCCACCATTCCAATCCTAAAAAGGGGAATCGATGCGTCACTACGAGATTGTTTTTATTGTTCATCCCGATCAGAGCGAGCAGGTCGGCGGGATGATCGAGCGGTACAAGACCCTGGTCGAAGGCCATCAGGGCGTCATGCACCGGATCGAAGACTGGGGCCGCCTGCAGCTGGCCTACCCGATCCAGAAGGTCGCCAAAGCGCACTACGCACTCATGAACATCGAATGCGATCAGAAAGTGCTGGAAGAGCTCGAGCATGCTTTCCGATTCAACGATGCGGTGTTGCGCCATCTCGTGATCGCCATGCCCAAGGCTGAGACCGGTCCGTCGCCGATGCTGCGCCGTATCCAGAAGGAAGAGGCCCGCAAGGTCACGCCGGTGGAAGGCCAGGTCGCACAGGTCGGCTCGCAGGATTGAACCGGGTTGGGCTGAGCGCCACGCTCGCTGCACGAGAAGCGATCCGCTACACGCCGGCAGGCATCCCGATCGTCATGCTGACCTTGTCGCACCAGTCGGTGCAGCGCGAAGCAGGAGCTGATCGGAGCGTCGAGATGGAAATCGCGGCGCTGGCTGCAGACCGTGTGGCACTGAAAGCGGATCGCATTGCGCTCGGAGCCGCACTGACCGTCCAGGGCTTTCTGGCCCCCAGGCGGCGCAATGCCAAAGCGCTGGTGCTTCACCTGACCGAAATCGAATTGAACCCGTCGTCCACCGTGGCGACAGTCTCTGAACACTGATGAACAAGGATTGATGACATGGCATTCATGCGTCGTGGCAGCAAGGACAAAAAGCCCAAGCGTCCCGCCCAGAGCGCGCTCTTCAAGCGCAAGCGGTTCTGCCGGTTCACCGCCGAGAAGGTCGAGTGGATCGACTACAAGAACATCGATGTCCTGAAGGACTTCATCACCGAGAACGGCAAGATCATGCCGGCTCGCCTGACCGGTACCAAGGCCAAGTTCCAGCGCCAGCTCGGCGACGCGATCAATCGCGCGCGCTTCCTGGCCCTGCTGCCTTACACCGACAACCATTGATCGAGGGACTCCCATGCAGATCATCCTGCTTGAAAAGGTCGTCAACCTGGGCGGTCTTGGCGACGTCGTCCGAGTCAAGGACGGCTATGCACGCAATTTCCTGATTCCCGAGGGCAAGGCACGCCGCGCCACCGATGCCGCGATCAAGGAGTTCGAGGCGCGCCGCGCCGAGCTCGAAAAGATCCAGGCCGACAAACTGAGCGCCGCGCAGTCAACCGGCTCGAAGATGGAAGGCATGACCGTGGCGATCAGCCAGAAGGCCGGCGTCGATGGCCGTCTGTTCGGATCGGTCACCAACTTCGACATCGCGACTGCGCTGGGCAAACAGGGTTTCCCCGGTGTCGAGAAGGCGATGGTGCGTCTGCCCAATGGCCCGCTCAAGGCGATTGGCGATCACGAAGTCAGCATCGCCCTGCACACCGATGTGGTCGTGCCGGTGAAGGTTGCGGTCAGCCCGGAAGTCTGATTTCTGGCTGAAGGCTTTTCAAAGCCGTCCCGCGAGGCGCCCCGATGGGCGCCTCGTTCTTTTTGGGCGCCCGCACGTTGCGCCAGGTGACCAGAGGTTAAGATCGACCGATGTCTGCACAACCCTTGACTGGCGCCACAGCGATCATCGATCGTGAGGTGGCGGCTCTGCGCGTGCCGCCGCATTCTGTCGAGGCTGAGCAATCAGTGCTGGGTGCGGTGCTGCTCGACAACACCGCCTGGGAGCGGATTGGCGATGTGCTGCGCGAAGACGATTTCTATCGGTATGACCATCGGCTGATCTGGCAGCACCTGGCCAGGCTGATGGAGCGCAATCAGCC
>Ga0114976_10001651_pt1 | contig 13982 bp, 15 predicted proteins | sample S_130805_EF_Meta_FD_87319 | JGI IMG/M metagenome (GOLD analysis project Ga0114976, IMG submission 87319) | Freshwater microbial communities from Lake Simoncouche, Canada to study carbon cycling - S_130805_EF_MetaG | ecosystem: Environmental > Aquatic > Freshwater > Lake | place: Lake...
AGGTCGCTGATGCGGCGGTTGCTCTCCACCGCGCCGGGTTGAAGATCCCGGGCACCGGCGGCTGGTTGCAGAACCATGGGGGAAGGAGGCAAATCGCCTGTCGATCGCTGCGATCCTATGGAGTGGTGCCATCGAGTTCAGGGGCTCCATAGCTGCTGCCGCTGAGCGGCGAGCACTGGGCAAGGTCGGCCACCATCTCGGCGTGCAGGCCCGGGGCGCAGGCCACCACCCGCCCACTGGCCAGGTCCAGAGGGGAACCGTCGTAGCCACTCACGACGCCTCCTGCCTGCTCCACCAGCACCACCCCGGCGGCCAGATCCCAGGGGGAGAGGCCCCGCTCCCAGTACCCATCAAAGATTCCAGCCGCCACGTAGGCAAGATCCAGGGCCGCCGCTCCCGCCCGCCGCACCCCATGGCTGCGGTGCGTGAACCAGGCGAATTCGGCGTAGTTGTTGTCGCTTCGCTCAATGCGGTCGTAGGCAAAGCCGGTGGCCAGCATGGCGTCAGCCACGCGGCCACAGCGGCTCACCTGCAGACGTTCGCCATTGCACCAGGCCCCATGGCCGGGAGCTGCCCAGTAGGACTGGCCCAGGGCCGGTGCCACCAGGGCCCCGAGCAGGGGCAGGCCCCGCCAGGTGAGTCCCACGGAGGTGCCGAAAAAGGGGAACCCGTGGGCGTAGTTGGTGGTGCCATCAAGGGGATCCACGCACCATTCCAGATCGCCTTCGCCGCTGCGGCGCCCGCTTTCCTCGGCATTCACCGCGATGGCCGGGGTTTGCGCCGCCAGGATGGCCAGCACCGCGTCTTCGGCGGCATGGTCGGCGTCGGTCACAAGGTTGCCGGCGGCACCCTTGGCCTTGATCGCCACCACCTGCCGGAAGCGTTCGCGCAGGGGCTCGGCGCCCGCATCGGCGGCCTGGCGAGCCACGGCCAGGAGCCGTTCGAGTTCCGCGGCGGGCAGCTTGGCGTGTTGCAGCGCCTCGTCGGATCGGCGAGGCCGGGGGGGGATGGAGCTGCTCATCTCATTCGTCATCGAGGGGGAGTCCCGGGCGCACCCGGCCCCGTCCGAAGTGGCGGCCGAACTGCAGCTCGTAGACCTCATCTTCGTCCTGGGTCTCCACCTCCAGAGGGCCGGTGGCTCGGGCCACGCAGAGCAATCCATAGCCGCGGCTCCTCAGCTCCCGGGAGAGGCCCAGGGCTTCGCTCTGGTCGATGCTGCCGCTGAGCACCCGCACCGCGCAGGCGGTGCAGCAGCCGTTGCGGCAGCTGAAGGGCAGGGGGTCGCCCTGCTGCTCAAAGCTGCGGAGGATGTAGTCACCCTCGGGCACCTCATGGCGGATCACCTGCCCCTGCTGCCGCCAGTGCACGGTGATCGGATGACTCTGGCGGGGGGTGCGGTTCATGGGCTGCTAAGTTGAGTTCTGCCCCATTGTGCCGCTGGAGAGGTGGCCGAGTGGTCGAAGGCGCAGCACTGGAAATGCTGTATAGGGGCAACTCTATCGAGGGTTCGAATCCCTCCCTCTCCGTTGATACCGGCCCTCGGGCCGGTTTTTTTATGGCCGAATGGAACAAGCGGTGGAGATCTCTTCACCTTCACAGATCGGCCGTGCATAAAAAAGGGCTCCTGGCTGAACCAGAAGCCCATCAAAAGATTCCAAAAGTTAGAAGGGGAGGAATTCTCCAACCATTCGCTGATCTGCTGTTTTGAAGGGAAAACGAGGGTCAGCCGAAACGGCCGCTCACATAATCCTGGGTGGCCTGCTGTGCCGGGGAATTGAAGATGGTTTCGGTGTTGTCGAATTCCACCAGATAACCCACCTTGCCACTGCCACCCTCCACGGCCTCGGCATTGAAGAAAGCGGTCTTGTCGGCCACGCGCACAGCCTGCTGCATGTTGTGCGTCACGATGATGATCGTGTAGCTGCGCTTCAGTTCGTGCATGGTTTCCTCGATCTTCAGGGTGGAGATCGGATCGAGGGCGGAACAGGGTTCATCCATCAGGATGACCTCGGGTTCGGTGGCGATGGCGCGGGCGATGCAGAGGCGCTGCTGCTGGCCGCCGGAGAGGGCCAAGCCGCTTTCCTGAAGCTTGTCCTTGCATTCATCCCACACTGCAGCCTTGCGGAGGGAGCGTTCGACAAGCTCATCCATATTGCCGCGGTAGCCGTTGATCTTGGCGCCGAACGAGATGTTTTCGTAGATCGTTTTGGGAAAGGGGTTCGGCTTTTGGAACACCATTCCGATCCTGCGACGCACCTCGACCGGATCAACACGGGGATCGTAGAGATCGTGCTGATCAAAGATCACCTTACCCTTCAGACTGCAGCCGGGAATCAGGTCGTTCATCCGGTTCAGGGCACGCAGCACCGTGGACTTACCGCAACCAGAGGGGCCGATGAACGCGGTCACGCGTCCGCGGGGGAGATCGAGATAGACGTTCCGGACCGCTTCAAAACTGCCATAGGAGATGGTCACGTTCTGCAGCGACATGCAGACATCCTGAGCGGCATGTCCGGGTTGGGTGTCGGAGGAAATCATGATCGGGGGTTGGGTGAGGGGCGGGGATTCGAAGGAGCGTGATGAAGAGTGTGGAAAATCTCTAGCGGCTAGAGCGGGTGATCCAGCGTGCGAGCAGATTAGCGGCCAGGATCATCAGAACCAGCACGAAGGATGCGGCCCAGGCCAGCTCGTTCTGCGGAGCGTAGGGCATGATCGCGAAGTTGTAGATCAGCACCGACATGCTGGCGATCGGATTGAAGACACCCTCGGGCCAGAAGGGTGAGAAAAGGGCGGTGAAGATCAGCGGAGCCGTTTCACCAGCAGCGCGGGCAATCGCCAGCACCACGCCGGTGGCGATCGGGGTGAAAGCCGCCGGCAGCACCACGCGCATGATGGTCACAAAGCGGGAGGCACCGATTCCGAAAGCACCCCAGCGCAGCTCCTGAGGAACGAGCTTCAGCCCTTCATCGGTGGTCTTGATCACCGTGGGCAACATCAGCACCGCCAGGGCGATGCCACCGGCCATGGCGCTGTAGCTTTGTCCGAAAAAGATGCGGGTGGCCACGATCAGGCCATAAACGAATACGCCACTGATGATTGAGGGCACGCCGGCGAGCACGTCGTTGCAGAACCGAACCACCTGGGCAAAGCGGCCCTGGCGGTCGTACTCGGAGAGGTAGATGCCAGCGCCCACGCCGATGGGGATCGCGATCAAAGAGGCGATCGCGGTGACCAAAAGGGTGCCAAGGATGGCGTTGCCGATGCCGCCACCTTCCATGCCAGGCGCCGGGGGCAGCTGGGTGAACAGGGAAGGCTTAATCAGACGGCCACCCTGGAACAGCACATAAAGCAGCACCAGAACAAGCGGAAGCACCGCCACGGTGGCGAACAGACCAGCCACGGCCGTGCACAAAGCGTTGAATCGGTTGCGCACAAGACCGGGCTGGAAGAAGAGACTGCCGCGATCAAAGCTGGATGGTGCGCCGGGGCCGGGACCACCGGAGGGTTGAAAACTTGAGGGGCCGGAGATGGCTTGGGTCATGGATGGAGCGCCTTGAAGAGCGCCAGTGAATGAAGAATGGCTGGAAACGGATTCGCCGTCTGGCTTGGCTGTAAGGGTTGAATCAGTAGCGGAGGCTGAGCTTGCGCACGATCCACTGGGCCGCCACGTTCACCATGAAGGTGAGCAGCATCAGGATCAAGGCTGCGTACATCAGCGCAGAAACCTGAATGCCATCAGCTTCTCCAAACTGGTTGGCCAGCATCGAGGCGATCGTGTTGCCCGGGGCCAGGAGTGAGGTGCTGAAGTTGAGGGCGTTACCGATGATCATGGTCACGGCCATGGTTTCACCCATGGCCCGGCCCAGAGCCAGCATCACGCCGCCGATGATCGAGGAGATGGCGGCGGGAAGAATGATGCTGAAGATGGATCCCCAGCGGGTGGTGCCCACGCCATAGGCACCCTGGCGGAGTTCGATTGGCACCTGATTGAGCGCATCGCGGGAAATGGCCGTGATGATCGGCAGAATCATCACAACCAGAATCAAGATGGCTGGCATCATTCCCGGCCCCTGGGGCTGGGTGGAGAAGAAGGGGGTCCAACCGAGCAGCTTGTGGCTGAGCTGCAGAATGGGCCGGATGGCGGGCTCCATCACGAAGATGGCCCAAAGGCCCAGCACCACCGAGGGAATGGCCGCCAGCAGTTCCACCATCAGGCCGATCGCCTCACGGAGCGATTTGGGAATGATGTCTTCGGTGATGAAAATCGATGTGCCGATGCCAAGGGGCACGGCGATCAACAAGGCCAACAGGGAACTCACCAGGGTGCCGTAGATGGCAGTCCAGGCCCCGTAGCGTTCATTCACGGGATCCCAGGCGGTGCTGGTGAGGAATTTGGCTCCGAAGGCGGCGATGGCCTCCCGGGCGCCGCTGAACACGGTGAGCAGGATTCCCAGAAGAAGTGTCGCCACCAGACCCGCCAGGGCCATGGTGAGATAGCGGAAACCGCTGTCAGTGAGTTTCTCCAGGGGGGGCCGGCGCCTCAGGGTGTAGGCATCGGCTAGGGGACGGGTTTCTGTTTGGACGGCGGTTTCAAGACTCATGCAGCCAAAAGAACCCAACTATTCAAGGACCTTAGTAAAAGGCCCCAGTTGGACGTTTAAGCCCGGTTTAACGTTGGCCCTGGTCACGGGGCCCCCTCAGGCCAGGCCGGGGGTCAAGCCTTTCCGGCCCAGCCCTGCCCTGACCGGTAGCGTGGGGCCACCATCGCGACCCGGCCCACAGGTCGGACCACCAGCCGGACATCCATGGGGCGCATCGTTGGCATCGACCTGGGCACCACCAACTCGGTGGTGGCCGTGCTCGAGGGTGGCCGCCCCCAGGTGATCGCCAACGCCGAGGGCGGACGCACCACCCCATCGGTGGTGGGATTCAGCCGCGACCAGGAGCTGCTGGTGGGTCAGCTGGCCCGCCGCCAGCTCGTGCTCAACCCTCGCAACACCTTCTCCAATCTCAAGCGCTTCGTGGGAAGGGCCTGGGAGGAGCTCGAAGAGGGAAGCCTTGGCGTGCCCTACACGGTGCGGGCCAACGACCAGGGCAATGTGCGCGTGGTGTGTCCCGTCACCGAGCGGGAGTACGCCCCCGAGGAACTGGTGGCCAGCGTCCTGCGCAAGCTGGTGGACGATGCCGCCACCTACCTCGGTGAGCCGGTGGAGGCGGCGGTGATCACGGTGCCGGCCTATTTCAACGACGCCCAGCGCCAGGCCACCCGCGATGCCGGGCGTTTGGCGGGCATCGCGGTGGAGCGGATCCTCAATGAACCAACGGCCGCCGCCCTGGCCTACGGCTTTGACCGCAGCACCGTGAAGCGGGTGCTGGTGTTCGATCTGGGCGGGGGCACCTTCGATGTTTCGGTGCTGCGCATCGCCAACGGCGTTTTCGATGTGAAGGCCACCAGCGGCGACACCCAGCTCGGCGGCAATGACTGGGACCGCCGCATCGTGGACTGGCTCGCCGATGCCTTTCAGAAGGAGCATGGCATCGATCTGCGGCGAGACCGCCAGGCTCTGCAACGGCTCACCGAAGCGGCCGAGAAGGCGAAAATCGAACTGTCCGGCGTGCGCAGCACCCCGATCTCCCTGCCCTTCATCGCCACGGCGGAGGCGGGCCCCCTGCACATCGAAACCACCCTGGAGCGGGGAACCTTCGAATCCCTCTGCCCGGATCTGCTCGACCGTCTGCTGCGCCCGGTGCAGGGCGCGCTTCGCGATTCGGGCCTCGCCGCCGACGCCATTGACGATGTGGTGCTTGTGGGGGGCAGCACCCGCATGCCGATGGTGCAGGAGATGGTGCGCACCCTGATTCCGCGGGAGCCGTGCCAGTCGGTGAATCCCGATGAGGTGGTGGCGATCGGTGCCGCCGTCCAGGCGGGGATCATCACCGGCGAGCTCCGCGACCTGATGCTCAACGACGTGACCCCCCTCTCGCTGGGGCTTGAGACGATTGGCGGGGTGATGAAGGTGCTCATCCCGCGCAACACGCCGATCCCGGTGCGCAAGAGCGATGTGTTCAGCACCTCCGAGGCCAACCAGAACTCGGTGGAGATCCATGTGCTGCAGGGGGAGCGGCAGATGGCCGAGGGCAACAAGTCGCTCGGGCGCTTCCGGCTTTCCGGCATCCCGCCAGCGCCGCGGGGGGTGCCCCAGGTGCAGGTGTCCTTCGACATCGATGCCAATGGCCTGTTGCAGGTCTCGGCCACCGACCGCACCACGGGCCGCCAGCAGAGTGTTTCGATTCAGGGCGGCACCAACCTCAGCGAGGAGGAGATCAACCGTCTTCTCGAGGAGGCGGAGCAGAAGGCGGCGGAGGATCGCCGCAAACGCTCCGAGATCGACCGGCGCAACCGGGCCCAGACCTTGGTTTCGCAGGCGGAGCGGCGGCTGCGGGATGCGGCCCTGGAGCTCGGGCCCTACGGCGCCGAGCGGCAGCAGCGCTCGGTGGAACTGGCTCTGCGCGACGTTCAGGACCTGTTGCGCTCCGGTGACACGGCCGAGCTTGAACTGGCCGTGAGCCAGCTCCAGGAGGCCCTTTTCGGCCTGAACCGCCGGCTGCTGAGCGAGCGCCGCGCCGAGGCCGGACCGCTGCAGGGCATCAAGAACACCCTCGGTTCCCTGCGGGATGAACTCTTCGCCGACGATGACTGGGATGACTGGGACCGGGATGGCCGCTCCGACCCCTGGGCGAGCCCAGCGCGGCGCCCCGCGGGGGAGCGGCCTGAGGGTGGCCGCTTTGAAACCCGTTACGACTCCCGCTGGGATGCCCCCGCCCAACCCTCCTACGGGCTGGGGGGCGGCGGTACGCCCAGCAGCCGCGAGCGCCTGGAGAGACCCGAGCGCGCATCCGAGGCTTTCCCCGGTTGGGAGGAGGGCGGGAGATCCCGGGGCGCCCGGTTCGGCTCCGCCAGCGACGCTTTCGGTGACAGCGGCTTCGAAGACTTCCGAGAGGGCGGCTTCGCCGATCAGGGTGCCGCTGGCGCTGGCTTTCGCGAAAGCGGCGGGTACCGCGAAGGTGGCGGGTACCGCGACCCCCGGGACTGGGAATCCAGCGAGCCTGGCGCAGGCGGCCGCTGGCCCGCCGAGGAGCCCAATGCCGGCCGGGAGTGGCTGAGGGAGGGCAATCCGGCCCGTGATCGCGAGCGCCCCCAGCGGAGGCGCGGCGTGGACCCGGAGGATCCCTGGGCCGATGGTTGACAGCCTGCGGAGCCTGGATTACTGGGGCGTTCTGGGGTTGGAGCCCGGGGCCGACGCCGCTGAGCTCAAGCGCGCCTTCCGCGAGCAGGCGCGCCGCTGGCATCCGGATCTCAACGGCAGCGATCCGGTGGCGGAGGAGCGCTTCAAGCAGGTGAATGAGGCCTATGCCGTGCTCTCCGATCCCCGCAGGCGCCGGGCCTGGGAGGAGACCCAGGCCACAGGGGGGGATCCGACCTCGGAGGATCCCTTCGCCACGGGATTCCCCGATTTCGAGGCCTATCTCGATCGCCTCTTCGGACGCGTGGCTGCGGGGGAGGAACCGCCGGAGGCCCAGGCACCGCGCGATACCGGGGGCAATGACGACGCCCCTGAGCCTGTTGTTCCTGAGAACGGCCGAAGGCGTGGGTGGGGCGCCGCGGTTGGTCGGGGCGCGGTTGCCACCACGCCGCCGCCGCCGCCACCGCCGGTGGTGGCCGCCAACGATGCGGAGACCGTGCTCACCCTCACCCCCGAGGAGGCCCTGGAGGGTTCCCGGGTCGAGCTGGAGCTTCCCGATGGCCTGGTGGTGGAGGTCACCACACCGCCCCTGGCCGGCGACGGCTGGCGGCTGCGGCTGGCTGGGGTGACACCGGGCGGCGGCGACCACTTCCTGCAGCTGCGCGTGCGCACAGCGGAGGGCCTCCGCATCGATGGCCTGCGGGTGCTCTACACCCTCGAACTGGCGCCGGCTGATGCGGTGCTCGGTTGTCAGGTGGTGGTGCCCACCTTGGAGGGTGCGGTGCGGCTGCGGGTGCCGGCCGGCTCTTCGAGCGGTCGCCTGCTGCGGCTGCGGGGGCGCGGGCTGCGCCAGGGAGAGCGCTGTGGCGATCAGCTCGTGGAGGTGCGGATCGTGGTGAGCGAGGAGCTCGATGAAGCGGAGCAGGCCCTCTACCGGCGGCTGCAGCAGCTGGCCCAGGAACGGGAGGAAGGGGATGCCGGCGCGGAGCGCTGATGAGACACTGGGCCCAGCCTCTGCCTTTCCCCGTGCCTGAGTTCGCGTCGCCCGTGCAGGTGCATGTCTTGCTCTTCGACCCCGGCAGCGACCAGGAGGGGATCCACTCGATCGAACTGGGGGGGCGCACCGTGGTGCTCCTTTTTGAGGATGCCGATGATGCCGAGCGCTATGCCGGTCTGCTGGAGGCGCAGGACTTTCCTGTGCCCAGCGTGGAGGCCCTCGATCGCCGGGAGATCGAAATCTTCTGCAGCGAGGCGGGCTACGAGGCACGCTTCGTGCCTGCCGGCTTCCTGCCCCGCAGTGACGAGGAGCGGCTGTTGATCGCCCCGCCCGAGCGCAACATGGATGTGACCAACTGGAAGGAGCAGCACCCGCAGCCCCTCGAGGAGGGCTCTGCAGAAGGCGCTGAGGATGGGGCAACGACGATCGCCGACCCTGAGCTGGAAGCTTTCCGCCGCAGCCTGGAGCGCCTGCTGTGAGCACCACGAGCCCGCAGGCCCACGACCGGGGGCACCTGCTCACCGAACAGGCCAATCCCGCCAGCGAGTCCCTCGACGAACTCGGCACCGCTGAACTGGTGGCCCTGTTCTGTGAGAACGATCTGGAGCCGCAGCGGGCCGTGGCGGCTGCCGCACCGGCCCTCACCAGGGCCGTGGATGCCATCGCCGCCCGATTGCGGGACGGCGGCCGGCTCTTCTATCTGGGGGCCGGCACCTCCGGGCGGCTTGGGGTGCTGGATGCTGCGGAATGTCCGCCCACCTTCTGCACCCCCCCGGAGCTTGTGCAGGGGGTGCTGGCCGGTGGCGCCCCGGCCTTGCTCAAGAGCTCGGAAGGCCTCGAGGATCACTTCGAAGCCGGAGCCGCCGACCTCAGCGAGCGGGGTTTTTCAGCCGCCGACGCCCTGGTGGGGATCGCCGCCGGTGGCACCACCCCCTACGTGCTCGGCGGACTCAGCCATGCCCGCAGCCTCGGTGCGCTGGCCATCGCCCTGGCCTGTGTGCCCGCTGAGCAGGCCGCGATGCCTTGCGACATCGACATCCGCCTGCTCACCGGTGCGGAACTCGTCACCGGCTCCACCCGCCTCAAGGCCGGCACCGCCACCAAGATGGCCCTCAACATCCTCTCCACCGGGGTGATGGTGCGGCTGGGCAAGGTCCACGGCAATCGCATGGTGGATGTGGCGGTCACCAACAGCAAACTGGAGGACCGCGCCTTGCGGATCCTCCGCGACCTGGCCGGGGTGGATCGGACCAAGGGGAGCGAACTCCTGGCGGAGTCCGGCGGATCGGTGAAGCTGGCTCTCCTGATGGCCCTTGGCCGCCTCGATGCGGAGCAGGGGGCCAGCCATCTGGCCCGAAGTGGTTCTTCCCTGCGGCGGGCCCTGGCGTCGCTTACCCCCAGCTGACGGGAGTGGCAGCCCCCTCAGCCCTCCAGGCGTTCTGCCGGCACCACGATCCAGAGCCGCCGCTCTTTTCCACCCTTTCCGCCTGAAGCGGAACCCGTGTAGATCGCCACCAGCCCATTGGGCCCCCGCTTGCTCAGTCCTGGCGTGTAGCCATGGCGGGCGCCATGGTTGGCGAGGCTGGCGGCGGAGCGCAGCCCGATCGCTTGGGCCGCCTGGCTGCTTGGCACTGGGGTGGCGTCAGCCAGGCGCGCCAGCCGATCCGGTGACACCCAGGGGCCGGAATCGCTCACGCGGCGCTGGCCGGTAACCGCGCTGGCCACGGCCACCGGCGAGGGCCTTTCGGCTTTCGGCCGCCGGAAGAACATCATCGTGAGGGTGCCCACGGGGAACACGCCCACCAGCTCCCAGCCCTCAGCCCCGTGTCCATTGAGGAAGGTCTGGAGCTGCTGGGCGGGATGCTGCGAAGGGGCGCTGGATGGACCGGCAACCGGTTTTTCGTAGAACTGGGGGAATTCCTTTTGCAGGAAGGATTGCGAGAACATCGGCCGGGCGTTGGGGCCTTCACCGGCTGGCTGCGGCCCGGCCAGCGGGTCGTCCGGGTTGGTGGGCGCCCCGGAGGGCCTGGGGGGTTCCACGTTGATGTGGATCACTCGGTACTCCCAGCCCGCCATGGCCTTCTCCCGCAATACCGTTTGTGATTCTCAGGGCTGAGCGGGTCCCCAGTAGGGGCTGGTGAACAGCTCGGTGCGAAGGCGCGTCTCGGCGGGCACCTGCTCCTTTGCGGTCATCAGGGCGTGGCGCAGGGCATGGTGGGCGCCGCTGGCGGGCCGCTGGGCCCCGATCCGTGCGGCGGCGCTCGCCACGATCTGCTGGGCGAGAACGGCATTGCTGCGCAGATTGTCGATCACCATTTCCACCGTCACGGAGTCGTGCTCCTGGTGCCAGCAGTCGTAGTCGGTGACCATCGCCAGGGTGGTGTAAGCCATCTCGGCCTCGCGGGCCAGGCGCGCTTCCGTGTGGTTGGTCATGCCGATCACCGAGCAGCCCCAGGAGCGGTAGAGCTCGGACTCGGCCCGGGTGGAGAAGGCGGGTCCCTCCATGCAGAGGTAGGTGCCGCCGCGGTGCAGGCTCCGGCCCGCTGGCATGAGGCTTTCGCCCGCGTCGGCCAGGATGCTGCTGAGCACCGGGCAGAAGGGATCGGCATTGGTCACGTGGGCCACCAGGCCCTCGCCGAAGAAGCTCAGGGGCCGCTGGTGGGTGCGGTCAATGAACTGATCGGGCACCATCATGTCGAGCGGTTTGAGCTCTTCCCGCAGCGAACCCACCGCCGACACCGAAAGGATCCAACGCACACCGAGGGAACGCAGGGCCCAGAGGTTGGCGCGGTAGGGAACCTCCGTGGGCGTGTGGTTGTGGTGGCGACCATGGCGGGCCAGGAACACCACCTCCATCTCTCCGAGCCGACCGAGCCGAAGGCTGTCGGAGGGAGCGCCATAGGGCGTTTCCAGCGTGATCTCGCGCAGATCCTTCAGCCCCTCCATGGCATAGAGGCCACTGCCGCCGAGCACGCCCAGACGGGCCTGGGCCAGGTCGGGGGTGCTGTTGCTGCTCATGGGGCGTTGGGAATCTCGCCCCTGTCTACTGCACGAGCGAGGCCGCCTCGAGCGCAACCATCAGGGCTGCGACTGGGGATTTCAAGCCTGTGGTGGGGTTGAGGAACCTCAACAGGAGCGCAGCTTTGCCCGTGGGCTGGCAGGATTGGGGCCCACCATCCCAGCACCATGACCACTGCCCTGATGGACACCGAAGCAGGCCCCATCACCCTGGAGCTGTTCGATGCCGATGCACCGGGCACCGTGGCCAATTTCGTGAAGCTCGCCAAGGATGGCTTCTATGACGGCCTCAGCTTTCACAGGGTGATCGATGGCTTCATGGCCCAGGGGGGATGCCCCAACAGCCGTGAAGGGGCTCGTGGCATGGCCGGCACCGGGGGCCCGGGCTACACGATTCCCTGTGAGATCAACGCCAACAAGCATGGGGCTGGAAGCCTTTCGATGGCCCATGCCGGTCGCAACACCGGTGGCAGTCAGTTCTTCCTGTGCCATGCCCCCCAACCGCATCTCGATGGTCAGCACACGGTCTTCGGTCACACGAAAGATCTGGATGTGGTGCTGAAGCTGCGCAATGGAAGCCGCATCAAGAGCGTCACCATCAAGGAGTGAGCTCAGATTTGAGCGGCTGGCTGGCTGAGCCGCTCCTCCAGCAGTTCGATCACAAGGTCGGTGAGGGTCATATCTTGCATCAGCGCATAACGCTTGGCGCGGCGATGGAGATTGGCATCAAGAATGACAGACAATTTTTTTGTTGCATCGGCATCTTTTTTTGTTTCCTCTTTGCTCATCGGTAGTGGTCGTGCGCCGTTAATGTGGGTGTTTGAAGACGAAGTCCATGAGGGAGGAGATCTTTCACCTCTGCCCAAACTTGACACCATTATACCCGCCACGGAGTCCGGCGCAACTATGTGATTGGGCGCACTTCAGCGTCTGAGCAGGAGCCTCAGCGTTTGAGCATCGCGTGAACATGGGCATGGGCAGCCCTCGGTGAATGCGAAAGATCCGGCCGAAAATGCGAAATCAAAGCCAAAGGCACGAGCAGAACGGCTAATGGTTCGCTAATTTTGATCAGGACGACAATCTTGGCTCCATGCTTTCCAGTGCGCACCAAGATTCAATTCCATCGGATGAGCAGGCCCGATTGTCGGTCACGTTGCCGCGGAATCTTTACAAGCGGTTGAAGCTTGCTGCCCATGACAATGACACGACAGTTTCATCCTTGATTATCAAGCTCATTCGCTCCGAGCTTTGCTGATATCTGAACTTTCAAAGAAATTATTTGATTTGAATGGATCGCTTGAGAAGGTTGATTTTTTAAAGTTGTCAACATGGCCAAGGCTTCATCGATGGAATAGGTAGGCTCTTCGAAGGTGATTGGCAGGGAGGGTGATGCTGGAGCAATGCTCTGGATGTATTGGTGGTCTTGTTGTGGGGTTACGCCATAGATTGATCGGTAGGTCGCCACTGTGGTGCTCACGGCTCCGAGGTGGCTCTCACGGATCAGATGGGAAAGTGTTTGCTGACTTGTTCGGGGTCGGAAGATCAGACGGCGTAGCCCGGTGAGTCGCCATAGCTTCAACCACCGCATGGGCGATAGGCCGAACTGTTTCTGGAAGCCGATTTGAATCGTTCGCGGTGTGACATTAAGTGCCAGGGCCAGATGCTGCAAGCTGATTCTGCTTGCTGAATGCTCGATGAGCCACTGCATGGAATCAAGAACATAGGATTTAGATGAAAGTTGGGAAAGGTTGCGATGAAGAGCACAGAGTGAACGCAATTCAACAATCAGCTGTTGCAGGTACTCATCGGCGCACTTGTCTTGCTGTTCGGAGTCGTAGCCCTCACGGAACAGAGTGAACAACTCTTCACTGCGCCGAATCAGAGCGGCCGAGGGCTCACGGCCACTGGTCGACAGTACATCGCTCAGCACAAGGCCGTGCTGAGCAAGCGCGAAGAGAAAGCGACTGGTTTCAAAGCGCAGATAAAGAACGCTGGAATAACGATGATGGCTGTAAATGGGTTTGATGCCACCAACATGCCAGCGCAGATGGTGATGTTGGGCGGGCGAAAGATGCCTGTGTCCGTCCTCATCCGTACTGAACCCACTGCCAGGATAAACAATCATCAAGCCGATGAAGGCATCCTGGAGGTGGTAGGTATTGGAACATTCCCCCCTCACGGAAACCTCTCGCAGGATCAGGGAGGAGGATTCGTAGATGTTGATTTCAAAGTTAAATGGTGAGCCAACCTCGATGAGGGTCGCATTGTGCGTACGGGCCAAAAAATGGGCGTAATCATCACGGTTGCCCTTGATCTGGAAGTGGCGTGATGGCATAAACCCAAGATTAACAGCAAGGATCTTGAGCCAACAAGCGTGAAGCCGATCAGCCAGCTCACGCTGGTGTCCGATCGGGTTTGGTGGGGGCCAGCCGAACCGGTGCCTCTCCGTTCTCCTGGCTCCCAGCCAAGGGGGATTGCGCTCGTATGCTTAAAAGGTGCTTAAAAGGTGCTTAAAAGGTGCTTAAAGGGGGCTTAAGGAGCGCTTAAAGAATGGATCTTGGTGATTGCTGTTCAGGCTAGATGTGATCTAGGGTGAAGAGAAAGATTCCGCAGCGAATCCTAAACATGACACTCAGCCGTTTCTCCGCTTCTTCACCAGGTTCTCACAGTTTGTACCCCCTTGCTGGTCTTCAGGATCCCGAACGGTTGGAGGATGGGAATGG
>Ga0114976_10001653_pt1 | contig 13958 bp, 13 predicted proteins | sample S_130805_EF_Meta_FD_87319 | JGI IMG/M metagenome (GOLD analysis project Ga0114976, IMG submission 87319) | Freshwater microbial communities from Lake Simoncouche, Canada to study carbon cycling - S_130805_EF_MetaG | ecosystem: Environmental > Aquatic > Freshwater > Lake | place: Lake...
AGAGGAAAGTCTTGGGACAGGGGAGGAATTCCAGGAGTCTACCCGGGTTGGCTTCAGAGGACACAGCGGAGGCCAGGGAGCCTGCGTGGTGTCATCTGCTCAGCTCGGGCTGGTCAGGGAGTTCCCGCTCAGAGGGACTGGATCGGTTGGTTGTGGGTTCGGTTTATTTCCTCAGTTTCAGTTTTTCAAGAAGGGAGCGGTACCGTTTGGGTTCGGTGCGGTGAAGATAGTCGAGAAGGCGGCGCCGGCGACTGACCATCGAAAGAAGGCCACGGCGGGAGGCGAAATCTTTGACGGCGTTTTCAAGGTGGGAAGAGAGGTGGTTGATCCGTTCCGTTAGGAGTGCGATTTGGACATCGGAGGACCCGGTATCTTTGTCGTGCAGGCGGTTGCCTGTGATGATCTTGCTTTTTGTCAGCGTGGCCATAAGAAGAAAACCTTATGCGAAAACAATTTCGAGTCAATGCCAGATGCTTAGCTTTGCTTTGTGGTTGGATGGGGATGGGGGGATTGTGGGCAGTGGAGATCCCGTTGCGCGGTGGGGCGGAGGGAAAAGTGGGGGTGCAGGAGATAAAAGTCGGAGGATGGAAAGAGGATCTTGCGAGAATGGGCTTTGAGGTGCCAATCGAGGAGATCGACAAGGGTCAGATTGTCGGACAGAAGTGGTTGATTGCGGGAGGCAGGCCGGGTTTTTTGGGTGCGAAGGTATTTTTTCTGGCATCTGGGGAGCCGGAGAAGGTTGCGAAATCGATTTTGATGTTTGATCCGACAGGAGGAAAAACGCTCCCATGGGAAGGTTCCGGAGCGGTGAAGATTTTTCAGAAAATATCCCGACCCTCTGTGGATTCTGATTGGAGCCGATTCCGAGAGGCTTTGGGGGGTCTGCCTTTTGACACGATGCTCCAAGTCCAAGATCAGAAAGAGGGGAAGCTCCATTTGCATCCGGAAGAAATTGGGCAGATCACCCAGGAAAAAGTGTCCGGCTGGGTTTCGGTTTTGATGAAGCTTGTCCAAACCTTTCACCGAGGAGGTTGGAAGGAAACGATTGGGGTGCCTTCCGGGCAGGAGGCTGTGGTGGATTTTGATGCGGAGTTGAGGGAAGTTTTGAAGGAAAATGGCCCTGTTCGGGATGAATTTCGGCGATTGTTGACCGCTTTGGCTTATGGGGGGAGGGACGAAAAAGAAAAAATCGAGGTGAATGACTACTGGCAACTGATGGAGGTGGATAAAACACCGACGGTTGCGTTGGGATGCGGGGTAGCGCGAACCGGTATTGGGGGAAGGTGGGAAGTGGCGGATATGAATTACTATGTTTCGAGCGGCTATTTTGGCTCGATCAGTTTTTATGGGATTTGGCCGTATTCGGACGGACGCTCGCTCGTTTGTCGAATGGATGTCGTGCAAACAAATCCAGCACAGTTGGCGCAGGCAACTGCCCGGATGGTGGCTGAGGGGATGTTTATGGGCGAGGTTCGGCGAGCTTGCGAAGAGATCAAGAGACAGATCAATCCCTAGTCTACGTTTGCTGTTTGAATTTTCTCTTGGATTTTACAAGTAAATCTATATTAACTCCTTTATCTTGAAGGGTAACTTTTATTTTAAAGTACTGATTATTATAGCTTTAGGGCTATTTAATTCAGCTATTCTTGAGGCTCAGGAGCCTGGGCCTGGCCCCATTACGCCTGAAGGGGAGATTGAAGATCCGTTGGCTCCCGTCCGCTTGGTGCCTGGGCGGCAAGCCTTTGGCCCTGCAAAGAGTCAGGCATCAGATGAGTGGTCGTTTGAACTGGGTACAGATTATGGTTACGTGGCTTCGGCTAGTTTAAAGCAGGGGTTGGGGACGATTACCGAGCAGTCTGCGGAAGTGGGGATTTTAGCGAGCCACAAGATTGCAGATGGATTGGTGGGGATTGTGGGTGGGGATTGGCAGACTTTTTCTTTTGGATACAACGGATCGAATATTCCCCTGCCGCAAAATCTGCAGGGATTGAATATGATCTTTGGGGTGGATGTCCAGTTGGACGAGGAGAGCGAATGGCTCATGCGGATTCAGTTGGAGCCGGGAGTTTACGGAACGTTGCAAAGCATCGGTTGGCATCAGGTGAACATGCCGGGGGTGGCGGCGTTCACGAACATCGTGAATGAAGATTTTCAGTGGTTCATCGCCCTTCGAGTGGATGCTTTTAATTTTTTCCCGGTAATTCCAGTTCCTGGATTTCGTTGGAGATTTGCGAAAGATTGGTTGCTGAACGGAAGTGCGCCCAAGCCGACGATCGACTGGAGTCCTACCGAGGACATTCGACTTTTTGTCGGCGGGGATATTTTAAATTTGAATGTCCGATTGGCGGACAGTAATCCGGAAGTGTTGGGAAATCGGAGTTTGGCGGGAGCGTTGGTGAACTATTTTGAGGCTCGGGTCGGAGGCGGGATTGCGTACGAGGTTTCTCCCGGTCTTTCGGTACAGGCGGAGGGTGGTGCAATGGTTTGGAGGACGTTCGATTTTCCAAGGATCAATGACAATGTGAACAGCACGATGGCGCCGTATTTCCAGATCGCTTTGCGCGGTCAATTTTAAGCACCCAGTTGGGCGGGAGCAGTTGGCAGAGAGTGGGGGAGGTGGGTAGAGTAACGGGATGAAATCTTTGCCAGCGTGGGCGTGGCTGGTTGGTTTTGGGCTTGTGGGGATCGTGGGGGCGCAGGAGCCAGTTGCGAATGAGGAAGGGGTGAGTGAAGAAGTTAATCTTGGGGTGGAGAAGGGGGCTCGGCGCAATATCACATTAGGAGCGATGTATCGTGAGGAGTTTCAGCAACAAGAGGGGGTGCAGGAGTTGAAGAGCGGGGTTTTGTATAAAGTGGAAGTAGCGGGAAAAGGGAAGACTCCGAAAACGAGCGATTGGATTCGGGTTAACTATGCGGGGAAGCATGTGGATGGGAGGGTTTTTGATAAATCAAAGGAGGGGGAGCCGGCACGGTTGCGGGTGGATCGGACGGTTCCAGGATGGCAGGAGGTCTTGCCGAGAATGCGGGAGGGGGACAAGTGGGAAGTGGTGATTCCCTCTCACCTTGGGTATGGAGCGAAAGGGACGGGGGCGGGGAATATTGGGGCGAATGAGACGTTAGTTTTCACTATCGAGCTTGTGGAGGTTGAAGATCCGGCGAAAAAAACGGAGGCAAAACAGCCTTAGAGAACGAGCATGGCATCGCCAAAGCTGAAGAAGCGGTAGTTCTTTTCGAGGGCATGGCGGTAGGCACGGAGGGTGAGCTCGGGGCCAGCGAAGGCGGCGACGAGGAGGAGAAGGGTTGAATGGGCGAGATGAAAATTGGTTAAGAGGCCGCCAACTCTTTTAAATTCGTAGGGGGGGTAGAGAAAAGCGGAGGTGGTGCCTTGATGAGGATTCAGCGTAGGGGCGGATTCGAGAACGCGGGCGGAGGTGGTACCGACGGCGATGAGTCGGTCTGCGGCAGTAGCTTTTTCGGCGAAGCCAGTTGGAATTTCATAATGTTCTGTGTGCATGGGGTGATCTCTAAAATCCTCTGTTTTGATGGGGCGAAAGGTGCCGAGGCCTACGTGAAGAGTGACAAAAGCGTGGGAAAGTTGAGCGAGGAGTTCAGGGGTGAAGTGGAGACCGGCGGTTGGTGCGGCAACGGAGCCTGAGGGTTGGGCGTAGGTGGTTTGGTAGTCGATGGGGTCGGAGGGTTGGAAATCGAGTTGGCCTTGGATTTTCCTGGATTTGAGAATGTAGGGTGGGAGCGGAGGTAGGCCGTACTGTTCCAATTTTAGTGATTCACCGAGGACTTTGAGAACCAGTTGGCCTCCGGGGATCGTTTTCTCAACTCGGAGCTGAGGGGCGGGTCCAGTGGGCGAGAGGCCAGGGACGGGATCTGGAAAAACAATGGTTCCTGGTTGGAGTCGTTTGGAGGGGGTGCCAAGGGCGGTCCACCAGCCTGGACTAGTTTCTTCTAGGAGCAGGAGTTCGGTGCGATTCTGGGAACAGATGAGGCGAGCAGGAATGACTTTGGAGTTATTGAGGACGAGGAGATCTTTTGGGGAGAGGAGGGAGGGGAGATCACGGATCGTTCGATCGGTCATTTCTCCGGTTGCTCGGTCAATGTGGAGGAGTCGGGCAGAGTCCCGAGGATGGGCGGGCGTAGTGGCGATTCGATCTGGGGGGATGGTGATCGATAAGAGTTCCTGTAGGGCGGGGGTGGTCATGGCAGTTTGACAGAGTGTGCAGCGTGAGGCACATTTCACCCATGAGAAAAATCATTCGCGGGTTAAAAAAATTAAAAGCAAATTCATTTACTCTCGTCGAACTTTTGGTGGTTATCAGTATCATCGGTCTCTTGGCGGGCTTGGCGGTTCCTGCGATTCAAGGTGGTTTGGATAAAGCGAAGCAGGGTGTGGATGTTTCGAATGCCCGGCAACTTGGGATCATTTTCTTTTCTGAGGCCAATGACAACAACGGCATGTACCGGGTGAATGGTGATTTGACCAACACACAAGCGGCCGGAAATTTTCTAACGATTGTTCAAGGTATGTTTAGTAACGGGGTGTTGACCTCTGCAAAGATTCTATCTGGACAGGGTGTGATTCCCGCTACTTCAACCAATGCGGTCACAGCGGCCAACATAGCTTTTGGATATGTGCCTAATTTGACGACATCGGATGACGGTCAGATCCCGTTGATCCTTACGAAAGGGCCAACTTCCTTGGCTCAAAGCAATGTTACTTTGCAGGACACATATCCTTGGAAAAAGAAGGGGATTGTCGTTTATCGTGTAGGAAATTCAGCTGAGTTCATTAAGGCTGGTGCGAATGGTGCTCCGGCTGGTAGTGCCAATCTTGGCATGACCAATTCAAATTCAGTTTTGCAGCCCTAGTCAGGGGTTGGCTTTTGCCGAGCCTGTTAAGCGTCGCAAAGAGTCTGCGAGTTGGCTGATCAATTCAGCATAACTCCCCCAGCGTGCATCCGTTTTTTTGGCTAAGCATTTATCTAGGGTAATTACCGTCTGCTCTTGGGCCTCTGGGCAGAAGCTGCGTAAAGGGGGTGGCCGATCCGAGATATGCCTCCGTGCAACCTCTTCCGCTGTTTCGGCCTCGAAGGGCGGTCTCCCTGCCATGGCATGGTAAAGAGTGGCTCCGAGAGAATAGATATCACTTCGAATATCCTCTGGTTCCCGCAGTAGCCTTTCTGGAGAGACATAATAAGGGGTTCCCCAAATTTCATCCTGTTGCCCTAGTGCGGTACGGGCTCCTGCGGCCAGACCGAAGTCGGCCAGTTTGGGAATATTTCCCCGACCAAAAAGGATATTGCCGGGTTTAATATCGCGGTGAATTAGGCCGGTTTCTTCATGTGCGAATTGGAGGGCAGAGGCGATTCCCATGCCGATTTCAAGAACCTCCTTTTCAGAGATTTTTCCCTTCGTTTGCATCGAGTCCTCCAGGCTGGGCTGATCTAAATGCTCCATAACGAGATAAAGACGCCCTTCCTGTTCGCCTAAGGTAAATACTCGGATGATATTGGGGTGGGCAAGGGAGGCGGTTACCTCGACCTCTTCCAGGAACTTTATCGAGAAAGAAGGATCTTCACCGAGATCCGAGCGGAGTATTTTTAGAGCGACATAGCGGTTTAAGCCGTTGTCTTTGGCGAGATACACCGTTCCCATGCCCCCTTGCCCTAGTTCCCTTTCAAGCTGGTAGTTGCCAAAAGCCCGGCCCACGGTGTTGGAAACCGACTCCATCCACCTATTGTGCCCGAATCGTCCGAAGGGGGCGAGTCCGTTGGCTTGCCTTTGGGGCATTTAGTTTCTAGCTCAAGTATATGCCAATGAGCGTTGTTACTGGGGGGGCGGGGTTCCTCGGCTCCCATCTCGTCGATCGCCTTCTCAAAGAAGGCCATGAAGTCCTGGCGGTGGATAACCTCCTCACGGGCAACGAACGGAATCTTGACCATTTGCGAGGTGAAAAAAGATTCCGTTTTCTCCGGCATGATGTGACCAAGTTTATTGCAGTGGAGGGGCCGGTGGATTACGTCTTTCATTTTGCCTCACCCGCCAGCCCGATCGATTATCTTGAGTTGCCGATTCAAACCCTGAAGGTGGGTTCCCTCGGCACCCACAACGCGTTGGGCTTGGCCAAGGCAAAAGGAGCGACCTTCCTTCTTGCTTCGACCAGCGAATGCTATGGGGATCCGCTCGTTCACCCGCAAAAAGAGGATTATTGGGGGAACGTGAATCCGATTGGACCTCGGGGAGTCTATGACGAGGCGAAACGCTTTGCCGAGGCGATGACCATGGCGTACCACCGCTTCCATAAGGTGAATACAAAGATTGTCAGGATCTTTAACACCTACGGACCGCGAATGCGTTTGCGGGATGGGCGGGTGGTTCCTGCCTTTGTGGGACAGGCCCTGCGGGGGGAGCCGATGACTGTATTTGGGGAAGGAAAGCAGACGCGCAGCTTCTGTTTCGTCAGCGATTTGATCGATGGAATTTATCGCCTCTCCCAGTCCAACTTTCATGAGCCGGTGAATATTGGAAATCCGACCGAACTGACAATTCTTGAGTTTGCAGAACGAATCCGCCGGCTGACGGGAAGCCAAAGCAAGATTGTGAAGAATCCGCTTCCGGTGGACGACCCGAAACAGCGGAAGCCGGATATCACCCGAGCGCGTGAGATTTTAGGCTGGGAACCTAAGGTTCTTCTCGAGGATGGGTTGCGGGAGACCATTCAGTGGTTTCAAAACCATCTGGATGCTCCTGTCCAGAAATGAAGGTATCCTTATGGGTCGCGGGGGTCCTAGTTTGCGGGGTTGGGGTGCAACTGTGCGAGTCAGCCGAGGTCACTAAAACAAATATTCCGTCGCAGAGTGAAGAAGGGCGCTATCGAAGCGCACTTCTTTTTGCGAGTGTAGTGGAACTGATCCGTGACGAGTATCTTGAACTAGAAAAAACCGATTACGACAAAATGACGTATGCCGCCTTGCGTGGCTTACTTTCTTCCCTCGACCCCCATAGTCAGTTTCTCGATCCCGAACACTACAAGATGATCCGGACGGAGACAGAGGGGCAGTTTGGCGGGTTGGGAATTTCAGTTGGCATGGTGGAAAACCAACTGACGGTAAATGTACCGATCGAGGGAGGCCCGGGCTTCCGTGCCGGACTTATTCCCGGGGATCGGATTATCAAGATTGAGGGCAAGGGAACCCAGAAACTGACGTTGGGTGAATCGATTCGGTTGTTACGGGGTCGTCCGGGTGTTCCTGTTCAACTCACAATTTATCGCCCGAGCGAGAGCAAAACCCTCGAGATCTCGGTTGTTCGGGAAATGATTCAGGTTCCGACCCTGCAGGATACGAAGCTTGTTTCAGGAGGCACATCGCAAGGGGAAAAGATCGGATATCTTCGGATTACCCAGTTCGGGGAAAAAACCGCTACTGAATTTGATTCAGCCGTTAGCCAACTCGAAAAAGTTGGGGCAACTGCTTTGATTCTTGATCTCCGAGATAATCCGGGAGGGTTGGTGGATGCGGCAGTTGAGGTGGTTAGTCGTTTTGTTCCCGGGGGCACTTTGGTTGTGGCAACCGAAGGAAGAAAAGCTGGAGCAGGCCGACAGGAGTATCTGTCTCGACCTGTGAAACTACGAGTCCGCTGGCCAACGATCGTTCTAGTGAATGGAAACACGGCAAGTGCGGCAGAGATCGTGGCGGGGGCGTTGCAGGATCTTGGACTCGCAGTGATCATGGGGGAAACCACTTTCGGGAAAGGTTCGGTTCAAACGGTTCAACGAGTGGATCCAAGCGTGATCCCGGATGTGGGGGTTCGATTAACCACGGCTCACTACACCACTCCTTCCCGAAGAAAAATCCATGGGGTAGGGATTGAGCCCGATGTGGTCGCCCGGTTGACCCGAACCGAGGAACAGGCGATCTTTCAAAAACGCAGCCCAGGACTGAAAAAAGCGAATGACAAGGAATTGGAGGTGAACGACGAGCCTTTGGACCGCGCGATCGACCTCTTGCGAGGGTGGAAAGTTGTAAAGCGGCGCGGCACGAACGATCGATCCCCTTAGTCTTGTGAACGTTCGCACGTTAGGGATTGAGACTTCCTGTGACGAAACTGCCGTCGCAGTGATCGAAGCCGATGAACAGGGATGTCGTCTTTTGGGAGAAGCCTTGGCCACCCGACCCGAGGAGCATGCCGCTTTGGGGGGGATTGTTCCGGAACTGACCGTTCGTCAACATCTTGAGCTGCTGCCCCGCCTGACGGCTGAAGCAAAAAATAAATCTGGAAACGTTAAAGTCGATGGGGTGGGTGCAACCGCAGGTCCTGGTTTGGCTCCGGCTCTTTTGGTGGGTTTGTCTTATGGAAAAGCTTTGGCTTGGGCTCTGAAAAACTCATTCCACGCAATCAACCATCTGGAAGGCCATCTTTTCACTCCATTTGTGGCCAAGGGTAGATGGCCCAAATATCCGCACGTGGCTTTGATCGTGAGTGGGGGGCACACCTTATTGGTGGAGGCAACGGGGCCCCGTACTCGAAGAATCCTAGGGACGACACGCGACGATGCGGCAGGGGAGGCCTTTGACAAACTTGCTCGGATGGTGGGTCTGGGGTATCCGGGGGGAGCCGCGCTCGAGAAGGAGGCTCGGGGAGGCGAGCACGGCTGCTTTTCCTTGCCTCGACCAATGAAGGGGACGCCGGGTTGTGATTTTAGCTTCAGTGGTTTAAAAAACGCAGCTCGGCTTCTTTTGGAAAAAGATCCGAACCTGGCGAGCCCGGGTCGGACCCGAGCAAGTTTTTGTGCTGAGGTGCAGGCAGCGATCAGCGATTCTTTGGTTGATCGGTCGGCTCATGCTTTGAAGGAAACAGGGATCAAAACTTTCACTGTCAGCGGAGGGGTCAGTGCCAATCAAGGTATTCTTCAGGCACTCCAGAAAATGGCGGAAGAGCGGGGAGTCGAATTCATCAGCGCAATAGGGGGTTGGAACACCGACAACGCTTCCATGATTGCGGCCGTCACGGCTCGAAGAGTTTTGGATGGGCAAGCTTCCGATTGGGACGTTGATGCGGATCCGCGCTGGTCCGTGGCGACTTAGCTGGGAATCAGCCAAGAGGGTAGGGAAGGTAATGAGGACATTCCTGAGGGCAGGGAAAGGATGGGAAGAGATGTGAGTTCCTGAAGAAGAGCAGGATTTGTGGTGGCTGAAGGATCGTTTGTGATTGAGAAATGGTCGTTTAGGATTAGTCCGCGAATGGGCAGATTTGCCTGACGGATGGAGTCCACAGTGAGCAAGGTGTGATTCAAGGTTCCCACTGTATTTCGGGCAACAAGAACAACGGGCAGGGCCAATTCTTGGGCCCATTCACGGATTCCGAGGGTGGAGTCGATAGGCACACGCCATCCGCCGACTCCTTCAATGAGAAAAGGACCTGGATAGTTTTGCGTCAATTTCACGATTCGTTCGCGAAGAATTCCCCAAGGGAAGGGTTTGGATTCCAGGATTGAGGCCGCGTAGGGGGAGAGAGGTGCGGAAAAGTGAACTGGATTGATCTCCGCGGGGGAGATTGCCCCGCCCGTAGCTTCGGAAAGGAGGATCGAATCCGAACGATCACCTGAGGAGATCGGTTTCAGGGGAATCGCAGGAATCGAGTTCTGACGAAGGGAGCGGGCAAGACAGGCAGTAAAGTAGGTTTTACCGACACCTGTGTCTGTTCCGGTGATAAAGAGTCCTTTCATGAACCAAGTTCTCTTGTGATGGCTTGATGAAGGGCGTTCACCATCTTGTCCAACTCGTCTGGAGTGGTGCAATATGGAGGGAGAAGAACAAGGACGTCGCCGATGGGTCGTGTGATCAAGCCGAACTCTCGGGCAGCCTGACAGATTTTTGCCCCGACTCTTTTTTCTGGTGAAAAGGAAGATCGCGTTGGACGGTCGGCCACCAGTTCGATCGCCAGAATAGCCCCCTCTTGTCGTACATCCCCGACGTGGGGATGGGTCCAGAAAGTAGAAGAAAGCGTCGTGAGATTCTGAATCAATTCCCTCTGTTTGATGATTTCGGATGCTGATTCGAGAAGATCAAGATTGGCGGAGGCGGCTGCACAACCCAGAGGATTGGCCGTGTAACTATGGCCATGGAAGAAGGTCCGACTGGGATCTCCACTAAAGGATTGGAAAATGTCTTCCGTGGTAAGGGTAGCGGCGAGGGGGAGATATCCGCCGGTCAATCCTTTGGCCAAAGCCATCACATCTGGAAACGTGTCCTCTGCGTGGCATGCAAGACGGGATCCGGTACGACCGAATCCGGTGAGAACTTCATCAAAAAAGACCCGAGCCCCGACCTTGCGCGCTGCGGCTGAGGTACGGGCCGCGTATCCATGGGGATGCATCACCATGCCTGCAGCGCCTTGAACGCGAGGCTCCAAAACCCATGCCGCTAAATGATCCCCCGTGATATGGATGGCTTCCTCGGCCAAGGTGGCGCATTCAAAATTACATTTCCGGTAGGAGCGCGCATCAGCGTTTTCGGGTTTTGCACGATTAAAGGGGCAACGATAGCAGGATGGGGTCATGACTTTCTTTGAGGGGAAAAGAACGGGCTGAAAGTGTCGATGAAAGGACTCACTATGGCTTAGACTCATCGCACCCACGGTGTCCCCGTGGTATGCACCATCCGGAGATAGAAACTGGGTCCGCTGACTTTGTCCGTTCTGGGCGAACGACTGCAGAATCATCTTCAGGCCCGCTTCCATCGCCGTGGATCCATCATCAGAGAAAAAAACACGCCGAAGCATGGAGGACTCCCCGCATGCGGGTTTGGCATAACGGAGAAGTTGCTCGGCTAGACGAACGGCCGGCTCATGAGTGAGTCCAAGAAAGGAGGAGTGCGCGATCTGATCCAGTTGTTGGCGGATGGCTTGGTTGATCTTTGGGTGTTTATGGCCGTGGAGATTTGTCCAAATAGAGGAGTTGCCGTCGAGATAACGCCTGCCATCGGTACTGATGAGCCATGCCCCTTCTCCTGACGCAATTGAGATTGGAGTGAAGGAAGGATCCAGCCAAAGGGAGTTTGGGGTGAATGGGTGCCAGAGGTTCTGGCGGTCGAGTTGAATGATTTCTTCGTTAGTCACGTGGAGGCAGGGTATGGAGGGCGTTTGTGAGTTGTTCAATATCCTGGGAAGTGTGCCGTGCAGATAAGCTGACTCTTAACCGGGCAGTACCTTGGGGGACGGTGGGAGTGCGGATGGCGGGGACAGTCAGACCTTGTTCTTGGAGACGTTGTGAAGCGGTAGAGGCAGAGGAGTTTGAGCCACGTAAAATAGAATGAATTGGCCCCAATTGAGAAGAGTCGAGAGCAGATCGGAACTGCGTGATGTTTTTCTGAAGGGTATTGCGAAGTGTTTCACCCTCGGGCGAGCGGATGATGCTTAAGGCGGTGAGGGCCGCCCGGGCGGCAGCAGGGGAGAGAGCAGTGCCAAATAAAAAGGTGCGGGCTTCGTTTATAAGATGGTCGATAATTCGATTTTGGCTCGCGATAAAACCACCTGAGGAGCCTAACGCCTTCCCTAGGGTCCCCATCTGTAAATCAACCGAATCGCTTAGGTTAAGCTGTGCAACTCGACCTGCTCCCTGGGGTCCGCAAATTCCCCCTGCATGAGCTTCGTCCAGAAGAAGCCAAGCTCCCGCCTCCTTCTTAAGGCGAATGATTTCCTCGAGAGGAGCAAAATCCCCATCCATCGAATGGAGTGATTCCGCGACGATCAGAACCTTGCCTTGGAGATGTAGTTTTTGGGTGGAATCGAGGACTGTCTTGAGTTCGGGCATGTTTTGACGGGAGAAAAGACGAATCCGTGCACCTGAAAGTTTTGCACCATCGAAGAGGCAGGCGTGGGCCTCCCGTTCCATGAGGACTGTGTCACCCGGGCCAACGAGCGCAGGGATAACCCCTAGAGGTGTGAGGTAACCAGAAGCAAAAAGCAGAGCTCGTTCGGTTCCTTTCCAAGAGGCTAATGCGGATTCCAGTTCGTTGTGTTCGGTGCAGGGTCCAGCGAGAAGTCGAGCGGCACGTGCACTTGTGCCGTATTTTTTCAAAGATCGTTGTGCGGATTCGATGACAAGGGGATGGGTCGAAAGACCAAGGTAGTCATTATCGGAAAAGGATAGTTGGGCGAGAGGGTTTCCAAGGGTGCGTTGTCGATGATCTTTGCGGCGGGTGGCATGCCGAGTTTCGATTTCAGCAAGGAAAGAGGCGGACTTCATACCCTCCTATCGTGCCGAGGGGAGGGGGTAGGGGACGAGGTTAAATCTTTTCGTGGATGGTGATTTTACCTCCCACACAGCTGATCTCCGCAGGATCCATACCTTGGAGAATCCAAGGGATGGGTTCTTGAGACGTGGGGATGTACCAACCCATCCAGTCCGCCCAGTTCCCAGTTTGTAATGTGCCAAGCTTGGATTCATATCCCAAGGCACGGGCAGGAGCGGTGGTGATCATCTCCCAAGCTTCTTGAGGAGAAACATTGGAATGTCTTTCACGAAACAGCCGGATCTCTTGGCGAAGATCCAGTTGGAAATTTGGGGAGCTGGCTGGGCTATCGGTTCCGATACAAACCGGAATCCCGTTGTCTCTCAGAAGTTCAAATGGAAACGATTTGCGGCCAAACCATTCATGGGATGTGGGGCAATGGACAACCGTGACCCTGTGTTCCTTTAAATAGGGCAGATCGGAGAGTTGAAGCTCATTTACATGGGCAAGAATTGCACCTTCGGGGAGGGCCTGATTCTGTTTGCACCAGTCGATCGGTGATTTGCTGTTTCCAAAATCCCTCCGTTGGAGGTCTTTGGGGAGAATATTCCGAAATGAAGTTTCCTTTCCAGCCAAGAGACATGTTTCTTCGGGGGATTCAGCAAGGTGGGTCGTGAAAGGGAGTTTGTGGACAGAGGAAGAAGTCAGGATCTCCTGATAAAGTTTTGGGGAAGCTGTGTAAGGGGCGTGGGGCGAAAGGGCAAGGTGCCATGCATTTGCTGGATTCCGAGATAGCCAGGCCATAGCTCGGTCCACGATCGCAGAAACCTCGGGCTGACTTTGTATATCCATGAATTCCAGTGCCCACCAAACTCGGGAGGCTGTCGAAGTCAGGCTGGCCATGGCGGGAATATCGGAGGTAATTGAGACAATGGAGGTGGTGCCAGTTCGGAGTGCTTCTTGGGAGGAACGTTGGATTGACTGGCGTCTGACTTCGGAAGTCAGACCCGGCAGTCGGCTGAGAATCTGCTTCAGCCAAAACGGAAAATCTTTTCCGGGAGTAAGAGTGTTATATAGCGAGGCGAGTTCAAGATGGGCGTGGAGGTTGATCCATCCCGGGGCGAGGGTGATCTCCGGCAAATGCATTACTTCTTCCCCAGCGCGTGGAGAGAGGGAAGAACCGATCCCAGTGATGATTCCCCGCTCCATCCGGAGGTGACCTGGCCGATGAATCCGGCTAGGGGATTCCACCAGTGTGCCAGCACAAATCAACATAGGTGGGTTACTTATGAGGCGGCTGTTTTTGTAGTATCTCTTCCAATGCTGGGTTCAGGGAGCGCCGTGCCTCCGCGGTCATCCGGTCGATAAAAAGAGTTCCCATAAGATGATCCACTTCGTGCTGCAGGGCTCGAGCAAGAAGGCCTCCAGCCGTCAGAGAAAGGGGGCGCCCTTCGAGATCTAGGTAGTCCATTTGGATGCGGAGACTGCGGCGAACGGGACCGTGAACACCGGGAAAGCTCAAGCATCCTTCCTCCTCGTCCTCCCGTCTTCGGGTGAGTGAAAGAACCGGGTTGCAAAAAAACAGCGGCATATGAACCCGCCAATCCACCGGTTTACCTAGTAGCTCCATGGTGGAAGGGCGTTTTTCCACCCTACGGAGGTCGACCAGTGCGATTTGAAGGGAGATCCCGACTTGGGGAGCAGCCAGTCCAA
>Ga0114976_10001655_pt1 | contig 13948 bp, 18 predicted proteins | sample S_130805_EF_Meta_FD_87319 | JGI IMG/M metagenome (GOLD analysis project Ga0114976, IMG submission 87319) | Freshwater microbial communities from Lake Simoncouche, Canada to study carbon cycling - S_130805_EF_MetaG | ecosystem: Environmental > Aquatic > Freshwater > Lake | place: Lake...
TTATAGGATGTTATGTAATAATTTTCTTTTTCAATTAATTCATGATAGTTACAATATTCAATTACTTCAAAATTAAAAAAAATATCTCCATGTTTATTAAAAGATTTTTGTAAATATTCATTATCATGAATACCTTTTTTTAACATCCAAAAATGTTTATATTCTCTGTTAGTTATATTTGTACTACTACCAACGTAAACTTTATTGGTTAATATATTAGTTATTTTATAAATTCCAGAGTCAATCATCTTTGTTTCTTAATAATAAATACTATTTTTAACGAAATATACACTTAAAAGAATATTTATCAAATAAAAGTTACATGGAATTTTCAAATATATTACAAGAAAGCCGATTATCTGATTTTAAGACAAAGTATACACAAAAATTAGGAGCCGAGAATGTGGATAAGATTACGAAAGAAATCTCACCAAAATATTTGGAATGGGCTGGAAAGGTGTTGGACTCAATTAATTTTGATGAAAACTTCGCTAAAGTTAATGAGGCAATAAAAATATTTGATAAGATTTATAGTAACCTTCCGATAACTGACTTATATCAATATAAAAATATTGGACAATTATTAAGTGCCATAAGTGAATATAGTAATAAACAAAGAAGAACTGTAAGGAAAGTTGAAGGTGGGAATGTTGTTTATGAAGATGAACGATTCTTTGTTGTTAATCCACTAACATATAAATCATCATGTTATTACGGTAAAGGTACAAAGTGGTGTACCGCTTCAGATACCGATAGTCAATTCAACAAATATAATATTGATGGAAAGTTATTCTATATTATAGACAAAACACTTCCAACTAATAATAAGTTATACAAAGTTGCTCTCCTTAAGAAATTTGATGGGGACAAAACTTACTATGACTCTATAGATGAAATTATCAAAGGGGGATGGATATTCAATACAAATAAATTGAATACAATACTTCAATCAATTGACGACTATATCAATACTGAATTTGAAGAACAAGTTAAAATATTCCAAAACAAAGAGGAGGCGGAAAAAGAAAAACGTAGACAAGAAAGAATATTAATACAAAGAGAATTACAAGCAGAAAGAGATGCTGCAGATGGAAGAAGATTAGACAACGAATGGGTTTTAGGACCTAACACTCCTGAAGTTGGTTTGAGAGCACATGCAGTACTTAAGTTTTTAATTGAGACTGGAGAAATAGAGGGAAAAACTCAAGAAGATTTTGCTGAACTAAACAGATTGAAGGGTGAACTAGAATCTACAAATGCCGAATATGAAAGAGAAGGTGAAGGAAGAGAAGATTTGGTTATTAAAATTGGGGAACTTGAAGATGAATTAAAAGAATTAAATAATAAGATTGATGTTTATAATATAATTCCTGATGGAGAATATTATGACCTAACAAAATTTAAAGTTATTGATGTTGGTTTAGAAGGTAATAGATACACCGCTGGAACTGACGATGAAATGATGGAAAGTTCAAAGAAAAATCTTGAAGATTTAATAGATGATATTGGTGTTGAAGGATTTAACAAAAATTTTATTAGAGATTATATAGATGTTGAAAGTGTTGTTGATGATATTACTGATTATCTATATAATGATTTACATGATAGTCCTGAAAGTTATTTTGAGGATGACCAAAAAATGTTATCTCCACAACAAAATGAAAATATTGAAATTATGGAACAAAGAATTAATTCTATAAAAAATATTATAAAAAAATTATCTGAACAAAGTCAAGGAAATAATGACCCAACCATTACTTCAAAAATAAAAGAGTTTGAAGGAATGATAAGTGATATTATAGAAGAAATTCAATTTATTAAAGACGACCCACAAGGTGATTACCCTACTGAATTATATGATGAAAAATATTTGGAGTTAAAGAGAAATGCTGAAAATGATTATGAGTTTTATATGGATATGTTTGGACTTGAAACAAATAGTTACATAGATAATGATAAACTAATTTTGGGAATCATTGATTCGGATGGATACGGGCCAACACTTAATAGTTACGATGGAGGTGCAGAAGAAGAATATGTAGAAGGTGAGTTATTTTACGTAATGAGAATTGATTAATAATAACCTCTAACTATTATTAGTTATGGCAAGAAAAAAGAAACTATCTTTCAAGTTGAATCCTGAGTGGATGTTGAAAGAGCCCTTAGATTTTGAATACAACAAATACACACTTTTGGATTATCTTCAGAAGTGTGAGAAGAACTATGACAATTTTGAATTATATCCAGATTTTGTTGAGATATCATTACATTTAGCAAACATTCAATCTTTAGTTAAAGAAAATATTTTATTATTAACGGACAAAAAATTTGAATTTTGTGACGACGAAATTTTAGTTAAGGATTTATATCCAAAAAAATTACCTAATTTATCTATAGAAGATAAAGATGAACTAGAAAAAACTATTAATTATTCTAATGGTAAATTGTATGATGTTTTTAATACATTCAAAACTATTTGGAATATTGCCTTCGATAGTATAGAAATTAATATCAAAAAAAACAAAGGAGCATTAATATCTGGCTCTGGATACATTTTTTATTATGAAAAGAAAACTGAAAAACTTTTTGTGTGGGAATATCAAATACGAAATGTAAAAAATGAACCAAGTAACAACAAAACTTACTTAACAAAGATATACGAAGATACAATTGAAGATGTTACTTTAACATCAATTATTGAAAAACATTCAAAATTAAATAATACTAATTACTACAAAGACCTTCCTGTTTTTGAAATGAAATGTAGTAATCAAAATTTTCCTATGGAACAAACAATCGTTCCAATCATGAAAAGAAAAATTATGTCATACATTTTTCAAATTATTAATTTTGAAAAAACAAAAGACTTTGACTCTGAGTCTTAATTCACCTATATTTGAGTTGTGGGCCTCAATAAACAATACATCAATTTTAAGTCAACATTAAACTCATTGTCAACCAATGGGTTAGAATTATATTATAGAAATGGATATGCCCTCATGTTCGAGGACCTTGAAAGTTCTATGGTTCATGATTTACATATTGATGGAAAGTCAGACAAAGAAATTTTAACAATAATAAACGATAAACAAATCACGGAGAAAAAAAAACTATGAAGTGTATTAAGTCAATCAAAGAAACCAAAACGGTTAAGTTAGGAACTATTCAAAGAGTAGCAGATAAAGACGCAGACGTAAGAGTCAAAACAGGAGAATGGAAGTTTATTCCAAAATCTGAGTGGAAAGAAGTTAGTAGAAAAAAAACTGAAAAAGTTGTTACAGTTGCTGTTGAAGGTGATGAAGTTAAAAAAATAAGAAGAGGAAAGAACAAAACTAATTAAAAATGGGTGAGGAAAAAGATTGGATAAAGCCTACACACTATGGTGGAGAACAAAATCCATATGAAGTCATAAAGGTATGTGAGGAATGGGGATTAGACAAAGATGCCTATTTGTTTAATGTAGTAAAGTATGTTGCAAGAGCGGGTAAAAAACACCCTGATAAAGAACTTGAAGATTTAAAAAAAGCTGCGTTCTATTTGGATAGGAAAATTAAAAACTTAGAAAAATGATTTATTGGTTAACAGGACAACCTGGTTCGGGTAAAACAACAATTGCAAAAGAACTATGCAGGATAGGAAGAGTTGGACTATACTCCAATTGGTTCAACATAGATGGTGATGACATCAGAAATTTATTTGATAATAAAGATTACTCTGAACAAGGTAGACGTAAAAACATTGAGGTTGCCCAACAAATTGCAAAATATTTGAATACTCAAGGAAAAGATGTTGTGGTATCTTTAGTATCTCCTTATAAAGACCAAAGAGATAACTTCAAAGAAAAGATGGGTGATGATTTGAAAGAAATTTATATTCATACAAATGAAGTTAGAGGTAGAGAACAATTCTTTGTTGAGGATTATCAAGCTCCAAAGGAAAATTATTTGTATATTTGTACTGATAATATGACGGTTAATGAATGTGCTCGAAAAATATTAAATTAAATGAAAAAAATACATGTTGAAGGTGACCCCAAACTAAAAAATACGGGAGGAAAACAATATTCCATGTTTGTGGGAAGATTTCAACCTTTTCACGCTGGTCACAGATGGGTTCTTGACAAAATGTTAAATGAAGGTAAGAATGTTCTTATTTGTATTAGAGATATTGAACCTGATGAGAATAATCCCTTTACTGCTAAAGAAGTTGAGAATAGTCTTAATGGACAACTTATTGATTTGATAATGGAACTCAGAGTTAAGGTAATGGTAATACCTGATATTGAATCGGTTAATTTTGGTAGAGGAGTTGGGTATGATATTATTGAACACATACCGCCCCAAGAAGTAAGTGAAATATCTGCAACCAAAATTAGAGAACAATTAAAACAAAATTCGGACAAACATATAACGGAAAGAGAACTTAAAGAAAAAGTTATTACTGCTATAAAAACAATTTATGACCCTGAGATACCTGTTGATGTATATGAATTAGGTTTAATCTACGAAGTGAAAATATTCCCTGTTAACAACGTCTATATCCTAATGACTTTGACTTCTCCAAATTGTCCATCTGCGGAAAGCATTCCTGTGGATATAGAAAAAGCAATAAGAAAAGTAGAAGGTGTAGAAGAAGTTACAGTTGAATTAACATTTGAACCACCTTATGAACAAGATATGATGTCAGAAGTTGCAAGATTAGAGTTAGGGTTTATGTGAATAAATAATAAAATAATAAAATGTTAGAAACAGGAAAAATATTTAATGGGAATTGTGATGACTTCCCCTAACTAACAGATATTTATTAGTATGGAGAAGTTATTATTAAATGAAAAAGACGTTATTAATCAATATAATAAACTAAAAAATATTCATAAAGTTGCGGAATATTTTAAAGTGTCTGTGTCCCCAATCAGTAGGATTATTAAGTCAAGTGGTATTAAACTAACTAATCGTAGATATTCAGTCAATGACAGTTATTTTGATATTATTGATAGTGAGGAAAAGGCTTATTGGTTAGGATTTTTATATGCCGATGGGTATATCAGGGAAAGAAAATCAGGTAATTCGCTCGAGATGAAATTATCAATTAAAGATAAACATCATTTAGAATTGTTTAGAGATACAATAGGGTCTAACCATAAAATTATTGATGGGTTTAATCAAGTAAAATATAAGGGAGGTATTTCAATTTCACACATGTCTTCACTTGCGATGTATTCAACTAATCTTGTTAAATCTATTAAATCTCAAGGATTTCATTCAAGAAAAACATTTACAATAGATTTACCAAATATTAATGAAGATTTTATTCATCATTTTATTAGAGGATATTTTGACGGAGACGGCAGTTTTTCATTCAACCCTATTAAACATAAAATACATACTAATATAGTATGTGCTTCTAAAAATTTTAGAAATAATTTACTTAAAATTTTAAATAAAAATGGTATAGATGTTAAATATTATTCAGACATTTCATTACATATCCAAGATAAATTGGGAAATCTTAAGTTTTATGATTACATTTATAAAGACTCAAAAATATATTTAAATAGAAAAAAAGAAAAATATGAAGAATTTAGAAGACATTATCAATACTGTAATTAATGGTGATTCAATTGAAGTAATGAAAGACATGCCTGAATCTTTCGTAGATTTAATTGTTACTAGCCCAAAATATAATGTTGGGATTGATTATGATAGTTGTGATGATAGAATGTCTATGGATGATTATTGGGAGTGGACTAAAGATTGGTTGACTCAAGCGTTAAGAGTGTTAAAGAGTGATGGTAGAATTGCCGTCAATATTCCATATGAAGTAAATGTTCAAGAAAGAGGAGGCCGAATATTATTTATGGCTGAGTTTTGGGGTCTAATGAAAGAAGTTGGGTTTAACTTCTATGGACTTGTTGACCTTGATGAAAACTCGCCACACCGAAGCAAAACCACAGCGTGGGGGTCGTGGATGTCACCAAGTAGTCCATACATTTATAATCCAAAAGAATGTGTAATCTTAGCTTATAAGAAAGACCGTATTAAAAAAGTTAAGGGTGAACCACAATGGAAATCTGAAATGGTTGACATGGAACAAGAAGATGGTACCATAAAAACTAAAACCGTTTATCAAGATGAAGATAAGAAAGAATTCATGTCTTTGGTTTATGGTCAGTGGGAATACTTTGCAGATACAAGACAACAAACTAAAGCAACTTTTTCTATGGATATTCCAATGAGGGCTATTAAAATCCTTACATATAGAAATGATATTGTTTTAGACCCATTTGCAGGTAGTGGAACTAGTTTATGTGCGGCTGAGATTGCTGATAGACAATGGGTTGGTATTGAATTAAGTGAAAAGTATTGTGAAGTTGCACGGAAACGAGTAGATGTTTTTATCAACGATAAGAAACAAACAAAAATAGAGTTTGAATAGAAGGGTCGTAAGACCCTTTTTTTGTTTCTCTTGATATTTATAAAGAAAAACTATAATGAGTGATATAATCATTAGTGAGGAACAATTATTGAATATTCAAGAATTAATCTTGAAAGAAAACAAAATCCAATTAAATGAAAGTGAATGGTATAATACTGTAGGTGATATTTTAGGTCTTGTTGACCCAACACCTACTGTAGATTTTATAAATGGATTATCATACATATCGCAAGGAGACTATCTTTTTGGTTTATTATCATTAATTTCTGCAGTTCCATATTTTGGAGATGCGGTTGCCAAACCTGTAACAGGAGCTTTAAAAATTGGAAGCTCGGCAACCAAAGAAATTGAATTAGCTCTTAAATTATCTAAAGCTGGTGATTTTGTAAAGGCGGAACAAATACTAACAAAACTTGCGGGCGAGCCTGGTGTTGTTGGTAAATTTGTTAAGACAAGTGATACTTGGGTTCCTAAAGTAAAAAATGTAATTGATAGAGTTCCATTTGGTCCATTCAAAGGATTAAGAAATACTGTAAATGCTTGGTTTGATTTATTTGCAAATGCTTCTAAAAATAGTAAGGGTATTGCGAAAACTGCAGGAAATTTAGCAACCAAAGTTGCATCAACTATTTCTAAAGAAGAAAAAATTGTATTGTTATCATCATTTTTAAAAGATGCAAAGGCGACTAACTTCTTTAATACTAAAAACTTCACTAAATCACCTAAATCATTTATGAATGTATGGGGTGGAATGCCAAGATTATTTGGAAATGCAAATGCTAGAGCTTTGGTTAGAAAAACAAAGTTTTGGTTAGGATTTTTAGATTATATTGGATTGGGTAACTTTGTTGGACCAGATGAAGTTGCGGCTGCCTTAGGTGGTGAAGATGCTATGAAAAAGAAATTTGATGAATATTTGGCAACTCCCGAAGCTGCTAAAAATTTCCAAGATGACTTTGGTGGAGTTCAAACACCATCATCACAATCAAATCAACAAACAACTACATCATCTGATGGAGGAAGAACTGGAGCTCAATCAATGTTTAAAGGTATATTTGGAGGCATGCTTACAGATGCATTATTTGTTATATAAAAAATCAATGAAGAAATTATTAAAAGAAACAGGAATTAGAGACATTAAAGCATTGAGTAATAGATACCCAAAGGCTGAGATATATTTCCATCAAGATTTAGATGGTGTAACTACCGCAATTGCAATGAAGAAATATCTTGAAGATAATGGTATTGATGTGGTTGGAACACATATCATTCAGTATGGTGATAAAGAATTTTCTGTAAAAAAAATAGACGCTACAGGTGAGGTAATGCCAGTTTTAGTTGACTTTGCTCATGGTAAGCCAATGTTTGTAATTCATACTGACCACCATGATAGACAAGTTGGTGTTGAGAAAGGAACGTCAAAACAATTTAGAGGTGCTCGTTCAAATGTTGAAACAATATCTCAAGTAGTATCACCAAAAGATTTATTTCCATCATCAGACATATTATTAATTAACACAGTTGACTCTGCAGATTATGCAAAACACAATATTAATCCTGACCAAGTAGTTAACTACCTATACAGAATTGACAAAGACCAATCATTACAAAAAAATAAAATGTTATTGGGACTTGTTATCAACAAATTATTACTTGCGTTTAAAAACAAGCCAGGATTCCTTGAGAGTTTAGTAATGGATTCACAACCATCTTTAATGTCTATTTTGAATAACATTAAGGCTTGGATGAAAAAAACAAACGCACCATCACCCGAAGAACTACAAAAGAACGCTGAAGGTTATAGAGAAACAATGAAAGATTTCCCTAAGGTAAGTGATAATATTATATTTCAATATGGTGGAGGCTCAATGTTCAAACCAGGTTCCTACGATAGATATACACCATTCAGAAATAATCCTGAAGCGGATTTCTTAATCATGGCTTGGCCGATGGGATTGGTTCAGGCTTCATGTAATCCATTCAAAAAGGAAAGAGAACTTAAAGGTGTCAACTTAGGTGAGATTGCACAAGAGGTTTTAGGTAAGTGGGAAAGTTCATTAAAAGATAGAACAGTCCCATTATCAACAATCAAATGGGTTAGTGAAACAGGAATCAATCCTGAAAGTGTTGGATTTACATTTAAAGATTTTAATGCTTTGTATGGTGACAAATATATGTCAAAAGACAGAGGTGAAGAAGCTTTAGAGTATATTGAATCCATAATGGAAAAACCATTCGGAGAGTTATCCGAAAAAGATTTGGATATCTTAGATAAGATTAACGTAAATGCTTGGGATTTGATTCAAGCAAACTCAGGAGGACACAAATGTATTACCAATATCTCAGGATTAAATTATTTGGGAAGAGGAAAAAGACCACCTCAAGGAAAATACAAATATGATTCTGAAAAAGAAGATTCACCTATGGTTAAGTTTACCAAGATGGTTGCAACTGAATTTGAAAAAATCTTAAAAGAAAAAATTAAAGGGAATAAATCAGAATAGATATTCAACGTTATCGCCTTTTTGGATACCTAATTTTTTACAACTTCCTGAAGGTAATTCAAGTACAATATTTCCCTGACCACAATAATGTTCACAATCTTCTGTGGTACAAGGTGGGCAATTATGATGTATTTTTATAATACGATTATTCTTAATCATAATGATGTCTAAAGGTATAATACAATTTTTCATCCAAAAACATTGTCTCATACCACCCATTAAAAAAAGTAGACCTTCAAAACTTTCATCAAATTTTTTTCCCATCATACCAGCTGATTGGGATTTTTTATCAATGAGTGTTTTGACTTTAAAAATATTTTTGTTTATTTTTACATTCATAATGATAAATACTATGGAAAACAAAAGATACGTCGGAGTACTAATAAAGTATGGTAAGCAAATACTTTTAGTTAAGAGGAACGCTGATAATGTAGAAGAGTCTATTTGGACAATTCCTGGTGGAAAAATGATTGAAGGATTAAAAATTAGAGAAGCAGCTCAACAAATGTTGTTAGACACAACTTCAATAGACGTTGAAGTTGATAAATTACACTTAGTTGGATTAATTCCAAGAGAAAGTAAAGATGGTACGAAAGATAAGGGTTTAATGTATGTTTTTTTATATGAAGCCTTACTTGGAGAATTACCTATATTTAAATCTTGCAAGACTCCGCACAAACATAGTAAGCATGGATATTTTACGGTAGAATATATTCAATATTTAAATTGTGGAAAACATTTACCAAAATTTGTTAAAACAATTTTTAGTTAATTATTGACTTTTTATCATTATTGATTATATTTATAGTTCATTGTCTGAATAAGACAGAACACCTCCAAAAAATGTTTCATAATAATTTGTTTGAATGAGAAATCTTTCTTACTTTTGTGAAACAATGTCCCACAAGTGTGTACTTTGAAAGAAATACTAAACTTGTGGGATTTAATAAGAAAAAAGTTCTTTAAAATTATATCGCGAGATAGAGCAGTTGGTAGCTTGTTGGGCTCATAACCCAAAGGTCGGAGGTTCGAGTCCTTCTCTCGCTACAATGTGAATTTAAAATTCACAAAAAAAGTTTTACAAAGTGTTTGACTAATTGAAAAATTTTTTATATCTTTGTAAAACAATTCGGGACTAACCGTAAATTATACTTGAACGATGTTTACATCAAAGTAGAGTTGGAGTCTCGAAACTTTAAACAAATTAGCCTGTTCTACATAGAGTAGAAGGTCCAAAACGTGAAGGGTAATGTCACAATGGGAAAGATGAATTTGTTTGTAATTACCCAAAAAAAAAGTTTCACATAAATTTGGAAGTGTTAAAACTTTAACTTAAATTTGTGAAACAATTCAGGAAAGGGGTTGTAAATCCTACGAGAGTGGGTGTAAAATTTTTCCCCTTTCCTTTTTCAAAAGAGTTTTTTAAAATAAAAATATAATGGCGCCAGTGTCTCCTGTAAGCAGACACCAACGGCACCATCAACAGATAACCTAACGAGGTTATCATAATGTTCTTTGAATTAAAGAAATCGGCGGTCTATAGTCGTTAAATAAACTACGAAAGTAGTATAAAGTGAATCATTTGGTTAAATGATTTGCGGTTTCCTTCGGGGAGCTTAAGTAGACAAACGAGATATCATCTAACCTTCAGTACCGAGGGTGACACTGTAGAGAAAGTGGTTAGATGACGAGGCGGTCTGAGTCGTTTCGTTGAGGTGGGAACACCAACAAGAATAACTCGTAGAATTAGTGCAAGAAATGTGACCTCCAATTACACTATTGCGTAATTCAATATTATAGTTGTCTTAAAACCGAAAGGTAACGGTGATGTACAGGTGGTGCTGTTATCAGCTCGGTTAAAACTTACCAAAGTTTTGACTCAGAAGACGACTAAAACTATGAAGGACGGGAGTCCTTAGAGGGTAGTTCAGTATCGGGTTGTTCAAAAGATGACCTGTCTGGTTGGCGAACCGCTACCTTCAGAATTCAGAACCAAACACATTTGTTAATTGCGATTTAACAGTCTATAAAAACAAGGAAAAGTGTTCGTCAGTCATTGGAGAAAGGTGACTACATAGTCGTGAGTTGTTCACGGCCATGAAGGGTCCCAAACCCAACATGATTTTTAAGAAAGTTCTCTAAGTTCGCAAGACTTAATTAGCGAGGCATCGTTGAAGAGCGACAAGTATTAAGAGAGTATCTAATGACTTAAGGAGTGGTTAACCTAATAACCGTCACTGAGAATTACTATTCAAAAGATAGTGGAAACAAAGGGAAACAATAATCCTTTTAAAGATTCTTAACTGAAGGTGTATTCTCAACCTGAAAGCCTTATAAACCCTGACGTTTTTAATGTCAGGGTTTTTTGTTTTTATTGTATTTATATAATAAAATAGAAATCATGAAAAATATAATAAAACGGAATTTTTTATACTACAGTTACAAATTATCAAATCATTTTGTTCGCTTTGCAATTTTATTTTTGTAGGAGTTTTTTTATATTAAAACTTTTCACTATATTTGTATTCTAAACAATAGGATATGAACATGAACACCCACAACATCAAGATTCAACACGAAGTTTTTGGAGTATTACTTAACGAAAATTTTGTAAACCCAACACAGTTCAAGTTATTTTTGAAGATGGTTCAAGGATGTATTGAATTGAAGAATGATTTAACTTTTTTCAATGGTCAAGACTTCTTAGTTCATATTCCTTATAACTATTTAGTTTGTTCAATCATTACTACTAATGTTGACCTATATACTTTGGCAGAACATTTGATTACAAAATCAAAGTTGGAAGCTTTGGAGACAAAGTAATTTATTATCAAACCTTTAAACACTATAATAATGAAAAATATTTTGAAGTTATGTATTGGGTTATGGTTGTTAAATAAGACTGTAGAGGTAGTGGAGGAAGTTACCAAACCTTCACCTAAACCAATTGAGGAAGAAAGACCCACTGAAAGGGATTATATTTTAAGTTTGATTGATGAGTTAAAAAGTAAGAAGAATAAAACTCAAAAAGATAAAAACAATTTAGGACTTTTAGAAGTTAAATTAAAACAACTATCTGCGTAATGATAACAATTGAAGATATTATAAGTTACTCTAAATCACATCCTTCTTCAGGAGCTGAGGGTGGAAGACAAACTGTTATTGGTAATGATAAGATACAGTTTTCAATAATCGGTGGGTCTCGTGGATTATATGGTGACTTTATTGATACCTTTGAGGTGGCAATATTTGATACAGAAACAGGAGAATTCAGAACTCAATTTTTTCATCCTGAAGCGGGTGATGATGTAATTGCTTATATGGAAAAAAAAGATGTTGAAGATTTGGTTAACAAATTAATTAAAAATAAAGATTTCCAAGTTAGATAAAACTTGGTGGTGGAAGTCTGACTTTAATCAGTCGGTCCTAAAAGAGGAACTTCGGTTCCTCTTTTTTTAATCTGTGTACATCAACCTACTTACATCATAGTCTCCATAAATTTGCATATTCATCAATAAACTTAAATCTGGTTCATCTGAATAAGAAATACAATAATATCTACCTAATTCTACCTCTGATGAAATAGGGCCATTGGATTGAGTTTTATATAATATGATGTAGTCGTTACCTGACACATCGTTTTCTATTGGTGATAAAGTATCAACTTTCAATTCACATTCATATTTCAAATCTTTATTCCAAGAACATAAAAAAGTCAAGTCATAAATTTTTTCAATGTTTGATTCAGTTTCTCCAAGTCCATCACAATTATCGCATTCATAAGTTCCTGAACCATTACAATATTCGCAATTAACAACTCCTGTACCTGCACAATCAGGGCATTCAACTTCACCCGTTCCTTCACATTCCTCACAGTCAGGGTCATTGCCATCACATATTGGGCAATCAACTTCACCAGTTCCTTCGCATGTAGGACAATTTTCTTTACCTTCATCGCAATAAGGACAATCTGTTTCTCCATCTCCATGACATTGACTACATGTGTTAACTGCATATTCACCATCTGTTTCAAATAAATGTGCAAAAAATAAGTTATTAAATATTTTTTCACCTAATTTAAAATTACCTGTTTTTTTTAATGAATATACATAAAACATTAATTTAATTATATTTTCAGACCCAAATCTTCTAAAATACTCAACTTGTGGTTTTGTAATTTCACGAATTTGGTGATATATGGATTGAGGCGTTATCGGTTCAGAAAATAACTCTTCCATCTTGATTGCCAATTTTTTTAATTTTTCACTCATTTTTTATAATTTTGTTTGGAAAATCCTTTTTATATAAATAGATTTGTTTTTACAAATAATATATTATAATTATTCTAAAATACATAACAATATGGAAATCAAGGTAACAGTTACAGAAAAAGAAATTAGGGACACTCCTAATGATTATGACTTAGGTGGGTTAGTTAGAAACAAGTATTGGCAGACACAACGTGACCAAGAAGGTCCAAGAATTGACGATGAGTCATTCTTCTTGGATATAGATGAAGATGGACTTGTTCGTTCAATCATTCGTCCAACACAGGGAGAATATGACATGTGTTCAATGTGTGGAAAAGAAACGCAGTATTTGAAATCAACAAGTGTTCATATGAGAATTGGATATATTGAAGGGGCTGGTCAATTATGTTTCGAATGTAATCAAGCTCAATCAAATTTGTGTATCTAAAATATTTCACTTACATTTGTTACGAAGTAAACAAATTAAACTTTTAAACATAAAAATATGGAAGATTTAAATGAAAAATTTAAACAGTTTTACAAACAAGTGGCATTTTATTCAATGATTGTTATTAGTCTTGCTGTGGGATTTACAATTGGTTATTATTATAATCTAATTGCAACAGGGTTAAAAAATAACCAAGTAAATACCGTTAAGAGAGCGGACATTCAATTAGCGGTAGACGAAAATAATCACTTAATTGTGATTGATAAAAAAACGTGGAATTACACAATTTATCAAGATTCGGTAGGTTACAA
>Ga0114976_10001656_pt1 | contig 13939 bp, 7 predicted proteins | sample S_130805_EF_Meta_FD_87319 | JGI IMG/M metagenome (GOLD analysis project Ga0114976, IMG submission 87319) | Freshwater microbial communities from Lake Simoncouche, Canada to study carbon cycling - S_130805_EF_MetaG | ecosystem: Environmental > Aquatic > Freshwater > Lake | place: Lake...
CACGACGAAAACCACGGTCTCCGCCGATGTTGCCGAAGCGTTCCGTCAAGACATCGAGAATCTCGCGCGCACCTAACGAAAACTTCGCAACATGCCGTTTCAGGCCCATCTGATTTTGTGTGTTTGCCGTAACCGAATGACAATTCCGGTTGATGCCGGGTCTTGATTTTGGGTCCCGGGCGACGTGTTTGGCAGGCCGCAGTTGTCTGTCTGTCCCGTTCCTGACATATTTGTACCAAAAGTTCTCGGACTTGTTGACTCAGCCGTCAACCAGCTCGACTTATCAAACGGGGTGACGCGAAATGCGGCCAAAGAGGTCAAGGTCAATGATCCGGACCGTTCGAACCGTCATTGCGAGTATCGCGACGGCAAGTCTCATGTGGGTTCTCCCCGCCCCTGCTTTTGCCGCAACGACGCCAGGCGTCGTCGACGTCAGAGTGATGTCGACTACGTCGACAACGGCGACCCTCTCTTGGACTGCGCGTGACACAGGTGGCGCAACAATTTCGGATTATCGCGTTGAATATTCGACTGACGGAACCAACTGGTCGACCTTCAACGACGGCGTAAGCACGTCAACGACAACCGTCGTGACCGGGCTACTCCCTCTGCAGGCTTATTATTTTCGCGTTCAGGCACAGAATTCTTCGGGTTGGGGCAAGCTTCACGCAAAACCCATCGCAATCGCTCAAGGTGACGATCCGTGCGTTTTGCTTGACGATGGAACTATCGAGTGCTGGCGTGGCGCGCGAGAAACTCTGACTCGTTGGACAATCCCGGGCGCTGCGAATGTGACCAAGATTGCGATGCACGGGTCACGCTTGTGTTTCATCACCTCAACCAACAACCTCACGTGTGGTCGACTGAGTGCCGCTAACACCACTTTCACTGTCACGCCATCGCTGTCAAAATCGGGAATCCTTGACGTCGACCTTCGAGCAGATGAGCAGTCCCCATATCAAGCAGGCGCAACCTGTTGGATTTCGACCGATAACAATGTTGGATGCGCCGATGCGGCACCCTTCGGATTTGCTGCTCCAACTGACATCAGCAATGCGGTTCAAATCTCCGTTGGAAAAAATTACGCGTGCGCTCGGTTATCCGGAGGCACCGTTCGTTGTTGGGGTGACAATCAATATGGCGCCCTTGGCGACGGGACAACGCAAACGCCAACTTCAGGAACGTCCGTCGAAGTCGCCGGCGTTTCAACCGCTACCGACATCTCGGTAGATAAGGCCACAAATTCACTTTCTTGCGCGGTCACTGGCGGTGGCAAAGTGAAGTGTTGGGGCTTGTGGTCTAGCGAGTACCAGCGCTCAGGCCCAGCCCCGGCGGATCTTCTCGACATAGAAAATGCTCGTGACGTTCAATTGGGTTTAGGCGTAAATGTCTACAGCTCAGGGTCCCCCACTGTTTGTGCGACACGGGTCGATGGACGAGTGCTGTGCTCGGCCCGAGGGAACCGAGTTGACGACGGTTACTTGCCCAGCTCGAATGGAATTCCTCCTTTCACGCGCTTGACACTATTGACGGGCGTCTCTCAGCTCGCGTCAGGATTTGGCGGAACTCGGTGCTTTCTCAAATCCACGGGGTTGTTGACGTGTTCAGCGTCGGTCGGGAATTCTGAGTTTTCGAATATCACTGGATGGCCTCAAAACAATACCGATGCGTATTCACCTCATTACTGCTACGCCAACAGTTTCAACAACAACGACTGTGGCGACCCAAGTGTTGCAATTGCCGGGGACGTTTCAGAACCATGGTCGAGGGGTCAGACTCAACCCGGATTTCTCACCGTCTCGAACGCTCAAGTACTTGTTACAGGTTCGCGCGCAACCATTTCTTGGGAGACGAATGACGGAGGACTCTCTCGACTGCAGACGGCAAACGGAAACTGCCAATTGGACAGTGGGTTCGATGATGGCGATGGGGTGCATCACTTACCAGAAAACACACTTTGCTGGAAATACGTCCCGGGATCAGTCGAAATCGAAACCTCGACGAATGGGTCTTTTTGGAAGCCTTATAACGATTTAGCTCAGACCTCGCAAGGAGTGTCCCGGAGTTACGATCCACCATACGAATCCCGCGGGGTTCTAAATTCGTTCCAACTTACGCATTTGCTGCCGGGCCAGCCGTACTTTGTGAAATTTAGAATTGCGACTGGCGCTGACCTTGGAATTTACGGTGCATTTCAGAGCGCATGGACAGTTCTGAGTGTGGCCGCCTCAACTTCGCCTCTCCCTGCCCCAGTTACTGGCTTGGATGTGACCTCAACAGGCACAAACGGATTTAGCCTTAAGTGGAACGCTCCAGCCAATGCGAGTGCGTTGACAAACCTTCGTTACAAGGTTGAATACCGAATTGCGGGAAGTCCCAATTGGGCCATTTCCGCCGCAAGTCAGGAAAGTACCTTAGCCACCATCTCTGGACTCACCTCAAATGCTGGTTACGAAGTTCAGGTGACGGCACTTGCTTCGTCCGGAGAAAGTCTTCCCGTTTCCCTGGGTACACCTGAGAGTGTAAGTACGGGTAACTCACATTCGTGCCTCGCGACACGCGATGGTCTCGTTTACTGCTGGGGCGCAAATACACGCGGTCAAGTTGGTAACGGGACGACGAGGCAAGTTGATCAACCGACGAGGGTCGCCCTGCCACAAAAAGTGTCGAAGGTAGTCGCCAGCGGAGATCATTCATGCGCACTGACCGACGCTGGCGCGGTTTTTTGCTGGGGTCTTGGAACGTCAGGCGAATTGGGCAATGGTCAATTCAAATCGAGTACGACCCCAGTGCAAGTGGCTGGACTGCCGCAACTCAAGGTCATTTCTGCCGGCTTATTCCATAACTGCGGCGTTGAGTCTGGCGGTGCGGTTTGGTGCTGGGGGGCGAACACCTCCTCTCAACTCGGCGCCAACTTGGGAGCTCGAATTGCAACTCCTAGCAAGGTTCCTAACGTGTCAAATGCGAGCATCATTTCTGCAGGTGGAGCGCATACCTGCGTAGGCTTCATCGGAGGCGAGAACGGCTGCTGGGGGTCGAATACATATTTCCAACTTGGTTACTCCACGGGAGAGGCATCCTCGCTCAAACCGCTGCGCCCGGCCGGGGTGGACGGCCCGGGAGACACTTTGTCGGGGCCACTCCAAAGGTCAATAAGCATAAGCGCGAGCAATGCTGCGACATGCTGGGCCGACGTTATTGGTGACGTCCGGTGTGTTGGTGCAAACGTCGGTTCTTTTTACCCCGGATCACGCGACCGGACCGCACGCGTAAACTCGCTCTCTGAAATTCAAAGCAACACGAACCACTTCGAAGGTCCTTTTTACGAGATTTCGCGAGTGGCGACCATGAGTGTTGGCCCTCAAACTTCTTGTTTTGCTAAATTCGACGGGCAACTCGTCTGTTGGGGAACGTCTACCTCGGGTTCCGTCGGCAGCGGTTCCTTCGACCAGCAACTTTTCCCGGTAACGGTAAGTGGAATTGAGGGCGTTCAAGAAGTTTCCGTCGGTACAAACGACACTCCTCACACGTGCGCTATCGGCAGCACAGGCGGAGTCCAGTGCTGGGGCAACAACGATCACGGTCAATTGGGTACCGGAGACACCGTTGACACCCCATGGCCAGAAGACTCAATGTTAGTGACCGACAAGTATGCATACACGGTCGCACCGGGCTCGACAGTCCAGGCCACTCTTAACGTGAGGACGTCTGGTGGCGCACCCGTTTCTGGGGGAACCTACACGTGGGAATCCGTTGACGGTCGCTTCCGATCGACGACGGGCGTTCAAGCGACAAGTGGAGGCGTCGTAACGCTCAAAAACGTCGTACCAGGGCTGACCAAAATCAAAGTCACCGGTGGCGTCCTTCCGGATGGGCAAACAGTCAGCGGCTCGTGGACGCAAAGCATCTGGTCGGGAACATTTAATCTTCAAGCCGTTCCATCGGTCATGCCGATTTCCAAGACTGCACAGGTCTTGATGCCCAACGGAACACCAGTTCCGGGTTCGAATGTCACTCTGAGTGGCGTCGACAACACCCTGACCGACGCAACGCCGTCGTCGACGCTCATCTACCAAGCGTCGACGGCAACCAAGGTGACGAATGCCACGGACGGATCTGGTCTCACCGCGGTAGGCGGCTACCCAACGGGAGCAGGACTCTACGTAGAAGCCAGTTACTCCGATGACAGCCTGTATCAGACATCGGTGCCCGTTGAAGTTGGTTCTGATGCAATCACGCCCGTCGGTCTGCCCTACATGCCTTACGTGGATGCTGATGTCACATCCCGTTCCGTTACTGCGGGGCAGACAGCGCCGATTACGTTCACCGTGATGAACAATGGCACACCGATTGTAGGAAAGACCGTGTCTCTCCAGGAATCAGCCACACCCGCGGGAGTCAAGACCTGGGGAGAAAGTACCTCGGGCTACTCTGGTGCGAAAATTGCGGCAGTATCCTGCCCGGCCACAATCACAGGGACGACGAACTCTCTCGGTCGTGTCACTCTCAACATGTGTAGCAACACCGTGGGGACGAGGACTTACAAGGTCATTGCACCCGGAACTGTTCGAGAGGCATCCCAAGTCACAGTCGCCGTCTCACCAGTTTTGAATCCGCCGGCTTCACCGAGCGCACCGACGGTCGTCGCAGACAATGCCACGGCAACCGTCTCGTGGGTGAAGCCAGCCGAAAATGGGTCAACCATTGACTACTACAAGGTTTCAATTTCGTCGAGCGCAACCGGGACCTTCACCGCGGTGGGCTCGGGAAACTGCTCTGGAAATGTGGTCGGGCTCAGTTGCAATCTCACCGGCCTCACAAATGGCTCGAACTATTTCGTCAAGGTGAAAGCGCACAATGCGGGAGGCCTCAGCGCCGACTCGCCGGCATCTGCAGTGTTCACGCCCCGTGCGCCACAACTTGAGCTCGTCATCTCAAACACGGTGCAAACCAACGTTGCTGGGACCGCCGTTGCGCTAACCACATCTGGAGGATCGGGAACCGGAGCGGTTACTTATTCGGTTACGGGCACGGGTTGCGCCATCTCGGCATCGTCGCTTTCGACGACGGTCCCGACAACGTGCCTCGTCACGGCTCAGAAGGCAGCGAGCGGCGCCTTTAAGTCGGCAACAAGTCAACCCGTTTCCTTTACGTTCACGGCCAAGACGCAGGCGAGATTAGCGATTTCGAATACGCCTCTGGCGGTAGTCAGGGGATCGACAGTGACGCTCACGACGAGTGGCGGTTCTGGCACGGGTGCTGTCACGTATTTTGTGACAGGAACCGGTTGTCGAATTGCATCGGTGAATAAGCTAACGGCCGACGCCGGGTCTCAGTGCTCTGTCACAGCTCAGAAGGCTGCACAAGGAATCTATGCTTCGGCACTCAGTGATGCTGTGACTTTTTCTTTCACAAAGTAACCAAACTCGAATTCGGTCACTGAGTAGCCCGCGGTTTCGGGGATGGCTTTATACGAAATTGCACACACGTTAGGCTTTCGCACGACAAAACTTGCTCCTGCGAGAGGAATGCGCGATATGTCCGCAGTGATTCGGACGCCGGCACCGGTGTCGGGCGGCTTCTCGTCCATTTCGTGGATGACCCTCTTTTACGACCTCATCATCGTGGCCGTTTTCGCTCGCGCGACCTACATTTACGGCAAAGATCCGAGCTGGCTCACCTTTGCCTTTATTGCCGTGTCACTCATCGTGCTCTACTCGTTGTGGGCTGTGACCAATCTCGAGCTCATGTTGTCTCCCGACACAAGTTGGACGAGGCGCATCGTTGTCTTGGCGCAAGTTGTCGCCCTGCTGGTGTGTGGCCTGGCCATGTATCGAGGTGGCGGCATCTCGGATCGCTGGGGGTTTCTCGCGCTCTGTGTCGCGTTTTTGTCGACCGCGTCGTTGACCTGGTTGAGAACGCGCGAACCGAATCATGACAAACGGTGGATTCGCTCACTCATGTTTGTCTCGCTCGGAGCCAGCGCAATCTTTGCTCTCGGTGCCTGCTTCCCCATGGGCTACCTCGTGGGCGACGTGCTCATCGCGTGGATTTTCTATCCCGTTGCCGCTTTGTGGGCAGCCATCGGTTTGGTCGTCATGGTGCCGCGCCTGCTCGTTCCCCCGACGTCCGTTGACCCGCATCCGTTGAATGAACGCTTCGGAATTCTGTTGCTCATTGTGCTCGGTGATGCGTTCTTGCAGCTACTCGAAGTCTTAGGGGCGATGCGCACGATTCCGGCCCCAGAGTTTCTGGTTTTCACGCTCCTTTTCGTGATTGCAATCTGGCTGTTGTATTTCCCCGTGCTGGGTGAACCGCCCCTGGCGCCGACGATTCGATTGGCACGAGGACGTGTGGTCGCCCACTTCCTGCTTGTTCTTTCGAGCGCATTCGGGATTGTCGCCTATGTCGAACTCTCGACCGGATTCAGTGAGAAAGATGATGCCGGTGCGACGACGGCATGGACGACCTTCCCCATGCTCGGCGTGGGGGTTGCGATACTTTGGCTCGCTTTGATTGAGTCGCGGCGGTGGACACGGACGACGATTGCGCACGCGATTGCCGTGGTAGTTCTCGTCGCACTGACGGTGAGTGGTGAGTTGACCAACAATCTGGGGCGCGAACTCGATCTCGTCATCGCAAATTTCGTTCTTCTTGCCACGGCCATCACTGTCTTGGCGATGCGTCGTCGAGAGCGAGCTCGGCAGATTCGATAACGAAAGAAGATTTCTGACGGCTATTGTGAAAAGAGAACGTTTCACGAAGGAGTGACCATGAGCACCTACGTTGTTGCCAACCCCGCCACTGGTGAAAAGAGTGCGCCATTCGCGCAGACCACGGATGCGGCAGTTGCCAAAGCCATAGAGGAAGCCCACGCAGTGCATTCGACATGGTCGAAATCGACCACGGTGGCACAGCGTGCCGCGATGATTGAAAAAGTTGCCGAACTGCATCGCGAGCGACGAGACGAACTTGCCGAAATCATTGTGCGCGAAATGGGCAAGCCGCTCGCTCAGGCGCTCGGAGAGGTCGACTTCACCGCAGACATCTACTCGTTCTATGCGACCAACGGCGAGCGATTCCTCGCTGACGAGCAGATCGCCGAGTTCGAGGGTGAAGGTGAGGCGTTCATCCGCCGGTCATCAATCGGCGTTCTTTTGGGAATCATGCCCTGGAATTTTCCGTACTATCAGGTCTCACGTTTTGCCGGACCGAACTTGGTGCTGGGAAACACGATTTTGCTCAAGCACGCGTCTCAGTGCCCCGAATCGTCGGGCGCTATGGAAAAGATCTTCCGTGATGCGGGGTTCCCGGTCGGCGCCTACCAAAACCTGTACATCGACAGCAAGCAAGCTGAGACGATCATCGCGGACCCACGAGTGCAGGGCGTGTCACTGACTGGTTCGGAGCGTGCGGGTGCCGCGGTTGCCGAGATTGCCGGTCGCAACTTGAAAAAGGTGGTGCTCGAACTCGGTGGTTCCGACCCGTTCATCTTGCTCAGCACCGACGACATGGATGCAACCGTCGAAGCAGCCGTTGCTGCGCGTAACGACAACAACGGTCAAGCCTGCAACGCGGGAAAGCGGTTCATTGTTCTCGAGAAGCACTACGACGAGTTCCTGACGAAGTTCACCGCGGCCATGCTCGAATCGATTCCTGGCGACCCGATGGCAGACGACACATATCTTGGCCCGCTTTCGTCGGAGTCGGCCGCCGACGGGCTCGAAGAACAGGTGTCACGCGCGATCGCTCAGGGTGCCGTCGTGGTTAATCGCGGTGACCGCAAGGGCACGTACTTCTCGAGCGTGGTTTTGACCGGAATCACTCCGCAGATGGATGCCCACCACGAGGAATTCTTCGGACCCGTCGCCCTTGTCTACAAGGTCACAGACGAGGCGGCGGCGGTTGCTCTCGCCAACGACACACCTTTCGGCCTTGGCTCGTACCTGTTCTCGACGGACAAAGAGCAGGTCATGCGAGTAGCTGATCAGATCGAAGCAGGCATGGTGTACGTGAACGGTGTGGGACTCGATAGTCCCGAATTGCCGTTCGGTGGAGTGAAGCGTTCCGGTTTCGGACGCGAGCTCGGTCGCTTCGGCATCGAGGAGTTCGTCAACCGAAAGCTCATTCGAATCTTGAAGTAGCTAGGGCTCGCCCACGGGCGTCGTGAGTACGGCCCAGGCCCAGTCGGTCGCGTTCTCGGCGCTCGGCACGGGAGTCATGTTGATCCATTCACGCAGGATTCCCACAAACGAGCCGGCAAGGCTGGCTGCCGCAATGTTGACGGGCATTTTGCCGGAGGCGACGGCGGGCTGAGCGGCAAGACCTCTCTCGGCTAACATGCTCACCCGATGGATGAGACGTTCCACGATGACGGGCGGACCACTGGAGCTCAACGCGGTCTGGTACAGCGCGATGTTGTCTCTCACGTGCAAGAAGTAGCGCAGAATCAAGTCGCGGGGATGCACCTCGAGGCCGTCGGCACTCGCTGCATCGAGTTGCGCCTGCGCCTGCGTGACATAAGTGTCGAGCGCATCCGCCAACAAGGTTTCTTTATCCGCGTAGTGCTGGTAAAAAGTGCTGCGGTTCACCCCGGCAGCGTCGACAATGTTCGAAATAGACAACGATGCAAAATCGTGCGTGCGGCAGAGCTCGAGCAGTGAATTCTGCAGACTCTCTTTTGTGCGGAGGATCCGAGGGTCCACGGGCGTCTTTTCTGTGAATGGAATGTGAATTCTACGTTTAAGTATGACCATTGCGACAGATGTCTCTTATCCTACAAATGTCGGTTTTTGACCGCTGGCCATTTCAACGAAGCAATTCCCAGCACCTCGCTCTGCTACAAAGGAATGCTTCATGGCCTCACTACTCTCACGTCTCGGTCTTTTTTCTGCCCGACGAGCCTGGCTCGTCGTCACGGCTTGGGTCATTCTGCTTCTCGCGATGGTCGGAGCCGTCGTTGGATTTGGTGGATCGCTGTCGTCGAACATGACACTCAACGGAACGCCGTCGCAGACCGTCATCGACCAACTGAAGAAGTCTTTCCTCGACGCCTCGCGTGGCAGCGCTCAGGTGGTATTTCACAAGACTGACGGAACGCCCTTCACCGGCGCACAAAGAGCCGCGATTGATGCAGCTCTCACGAAAGTGTCCAAGCTCTCGTCGATAGACGGCGTGCTCAATCCTTTTGCGGCGCAAGCGACAAAGGACGAAAAGGTTGCTCAGATCATCGACGCCGAGCAAAAGGTGGCTGACGCCCCCGCTCAGCTGGATGCGGGGCAAGCGGAAATCGACGCGGGATGGGCGAAGATTCGACAGGCCGAAGCGGATTTAGCTGATGGTCAGGCGAAAATTTTCGATGGTCAGGCGCAGATTGACAGCAACCGCCCAGTGCTCGAATCGAACAAGGCCGCACTCGAAGTAGGGCTGCAGCAGGCCATTTCCGGAGGCGCTCCACAGTCTCAGATTGACCAGTTGAACGCGCGGCTTGCCCAGGTCACGGCGGGTTTGACGCAACTCAACGAGTCTCAGGCGGCGCTCGACACGGCCCGTCTAGCTAGTGCCGCCGGTCGCACGACAATCGACGACAACAAGGCCACCCTCACAAAGGCCCAGGCCGATCTGGACACCACCCGCGCAGACTTGCCCGCGCAGGTTCAACAAGTGGCGTGGGGCCAGGCGTTGCTCGACGCCGCAAAAAATTATCGTGCCGTTTCGGTCGATGGGCAGACAGCCCTCGGCGCCGTCTATTTTTCAACTCCCATGTCCGATGTGTCGCCTGCGGCCAAGGATGCCGTTGTGGCGGCATTGTCCGGCATGAATGTGCCGGGAGTGACTGTCGAATTTTCCAAAGAGCTGGCGACGTCTCTCGGTACCATCGTCGGTCCGGGCGAGGTCATCGGCTTGGTGATTGCGGGAGTTGTGCTGTTCATCATGCTCAGCACTTTCGTTGCCGCCGGCTTGCCCGTTTTGACTGCTCTGCTCGGTGTCGGCATCAGCGCTCTGGGTGCGTACGCCCTTTCATCGGTCGTCGAGATGAACTCAACAACTCCCACACTCGCAGTGATGCTGGGTCTGGCCGTGGGTATTGACTACTCACTTTTCGTTCTCAACCGACACCGGCGTCAGCTCAAAGCGGGCATGTCGATGCGTGATTCAATCGCGCTCGCCAACGGAACCTCCGGAACTGCTGTGCTTTTCGCCGGACTCACCGTGATTATTGCGCTCCTGGCCCTGAATCTCACTGGCATTGGATTCCTCGGGCTCATGGGCTCGATCGGAGCAATTGCCATCGCGATTGCGGTGCTCGCAGCGGTCACGTTTACCCCCGCGATGATGAAGCTGAGCGGGATGCGGGTGCTCAGCAAACGCGAACGTTCTCGTCTCGCGACCCTCACGTCGAGCGACTCCGGTGCCCCCACGGGCAGCGTTGCCGTGCCCGCAACCCGCGAGATTTGGGCAGCCAAGCGGCCCGTGATTGCGCTCCTGCTCACGGTGGGCGTGTTGCTCGTGGCGGCCATCCCATTCGGGTCGATGCGCCTCGGACTTTCGGACGGTTTCTCGGAACCGGTCGAGTCCACGCAGTACCGCGCGTACCAGCTGACGAGTGACGCGTTTGGCGCGGGCCAAAACGGGCAAATCACCGCCGCAATCATGTTCGACCGCAAGCTCGCGGGCGATGACCTACTCAAGACCCAGGCCGAAATTGCCTCCACGCTCATGACGGTGCCCAATGTCGAGGCCGTTGTCACGGGCGCGCCGTCACCCGACGGCAAGACATTGGCGTTTTCGGTCGTTCCGAGCCAGGGTCCGGCGGCTGTCTCAACCGAGGCGGTCGTCAACGACCTTCGCGCGAAAGCCCCGCAAATCGCCGAGGTAACTGGGGGTGATCTCGGAGTAACGGGAATGGCCGCGGTGAATATTGACATTTCGAAGAAGCTTGCGGATGCACTGCCGCTGTATCTCGGCACCGTTATTGCGTTGAGCGTTCTGCTCATGATGTTGGTGTTCCGGTCGATTGCGGTTCCCCTCGTGGCGAGCGCAGGGTTTTTGCTCTCGGTGTCAGCTGCTCTGGGCGCGGTCACGGCCGTCTATCAGTGGGGGTGGCTCGGTTCGGTGTTTGGGGTTCATAATCCCGGACCGGTCATGAATTTCTTGCCCACAATCTTGATTGGCGTGCTTTTCGGCCTAGCAATGGATTACCAGCTCTTCATCGCCGCGGGAATCCGCGAGGCATTCGCTCACGGCGACAGCCCTCGCATGGCAATCACGCAGGGAGTTCGCGCGGGTCGCGCCGTCGTTATCGCGGCCGCGATCATCATGATGGCAGTTTTCGGCAGTTTTGCTTTCGCGGAATCGACCATGATTCGGCCGATGGGATTTGGGCTTGCCTTCGGAGTGCTCGTCGACGCGTTCCTGGTGCGTTTGCTGCTCGTTCCTGCCGCTCTTCGCCTGTTGGGTCGCGGCGCCTGGTGGCTTCCACGTTGGCTCGACCGACTACTCCCAGACATCGATGTGGAGGGATCGAAGCTCATGCGCGGTGAAAAGAAAGAGTCTGTCGTTCTCGTTGCATAACGATTCGGTTTCAACCGACCGCACGTTTGCAGAAAATGCGGTTTCACGCTTGACATGAGTGACACGCGGGTACTAGAAAGTGTTTATTCTCACTAAACGATTACTGTGAGTAAACACTTATCCACAGCCCGAAACAGGTGTTCATGACCAAGCGTCACGTGATCACGAAGGCGTCCGAAGCTGACTTCCTGGTCGAAACCAGCATCGCACCGGATTCGGTCGGCTATTCGCGCTGGCGTGCGGTGGGATACGCGGATGGTGCCGCGCACACCGACTTTGGCATGTCGCGCCTTGAGGTCGGCGGGAGCATCCCGACGCACGTGCACTCTTTTGAAGAGGAATTCAACCTCATCTCGGGCGAAGTGATTCTCGTCACGCCGGAAGCCACCGTTCACCTCGTGGCGGGCGATTATGGTGTGATCCCCATCGGAGTTCCGCACTCGTGGCACTCCGTCGGTGACGTCGAGGCGCAGTGGGCGGACATCCTGTCGCCACCGCCTCGCCCGGGTCACGATTTTGACACCTACCGGGTGGCCGACGAACCGGCCGCGACTCCGGTCAAGGTAGATACCCGCGACCCGCGCACGCGGTCGTTTGGCAACATCACCGAGGGTCACATGAACCCCGGCCGTCAGTCGCAAGAATTGCTCGCCGTATCAGCCAGCATGCGAACGGCCCTGCTCGTTTACAGCGGCATTTCGCTCAAGATGATGGTTGATTCCGACCTCGGTGCGGTTCTCTCGACCATGTTTATGGTGCAGTACGAGCCCGACGGCGTCGCCGGTCCGCACGATCACCCGCTCGAAGAGGCGTACCTGATTCTCGACGGCGAGGTTGACGCGTGGTTCGACGGTGAACACGTGCGCATGGTTCCTGGTGACATGGCGTGGGCCGGTGTGGGGTGCGTCCACTCATTCAAGGCGGTGGGTGCCCCGGTGCGCTGGCTCGAGACACAGTCGCCTCAGATGCCACATCGTCACGCGTATCGCTTTTCCCGCGACTGGGAGTACCTGAGTCAGAAACTCGAGGGAGAAAAGTGAGCACCAAGACAACACTCGTCGTCGGCGGCACCTCCGGCATCGGACTCGAACTAGCCAAGACACTCATCGCTCGTGGTGAGAAAGTCATCATCACGGGTCGCGAGACGGAGCGAGCTCAGGCAATCGCCGCCGACCTCGGTCCTCACGCATCCGGTCTCGGAGTAGACCTGTCCGTTCCCGAGTCAATCGCCGAATCGCTCAAGAGCGTCGGCGAGATCAACGGTCTCGTGCTCGCTGGAATCTTGCGTGATGCCAACACGGTGCGCGACTACAACATTGAGCGCGCAAAACTGCTTGTCACGCTCAAGCTCGTTGGCTACACGGAAACCGTACACACGCTGCTTGGTCGACTCCCCGAAAACCGCGACACCGCCATCGTTCTCTTCGGTGGTCGTGCGAAGGATGCCCCGTACCCGGGTTCCACCACGGTTTCGTCGATCAACGGCGGCGTTGAAGGTCTCACCCGAACGATGGCGCTCGAACTCGCACCGATGCGCGTCAACGCGATTCACCCCGGAATCATCGGTAACAGCCCGTTCTGGAGTGACAAGCCCGCGGGCGTTCTCGGCGGCTACGAGTCGCGAACACCGGGCGGCGAGCTCGCGACCATGGAAGACGTCGTCGGAGCCACCCTCTTCTTGCTTGACAACAAAGGCACCTCGGGCACCAACATTTACGTCGACCGCGGATGGCGACTAACCTAAATTTTCATCTCCACGTAACACCCTGCACCACCGTTCCACCAGCACCACCTCACACCACGAACCGTTGCTCAATGAGGAGAAACAAATGGCAAGTAAGGCAAAGGCAAGCGACTTCACGGATGGTCGTTCTGTCGTCTTTCGTAATGGAACCGTCATCACGGTTGACTCGCAGGGCGTGCTGTACGACGCCGACGTGTTGATCGTCGACAAGAAAATCGCCGGAGTGGGCCACAAGCTCGAGGTCCCCGAAGGCACGGTCGAGATTGATGCCAAGGGCGGCATTGTCATGCCCGGCATGATCGACACTCACCGTCACATGTGGCAAACCGCGCTCCGCGGATACGGCGGCGACTGGGCTCTCACCCAGTACTTCGTCTTCTACTACCTCACCTGGGGGCACATCTTCCGTCCGGAAGACATCAAGGCTGGAAACCTGCTCAGCGCACTCGAGTCGGTCGACCAGGGTGTCACCACCACGCTCGACTGGTCACACGCTCTTCGCACGCCCGAATATGCCGATGCCGCTGTCGAATCGTTCAAGGAAATCCCTGGCCGCTTCGTGCTCGCGTACGGCAACTACCTCGGAGCGCCGTGGGAGTGGGCCAACGCACCGGAGTTCCG
>Ga0114976_10001657_pt1 | contig 13939 bp, 13 predicted proteins | sample S_130805_EF_Meta_FD_87319 | JGI IMG/M metagenome (GOLD analysis project Ga0114976, IMG submission 87319) | Freshwater microbial communities from Lake Simoncouche, Canada to study carbon cycling - S_130805_EF_MetaG | ecosystem: Environmental > Aquatic > Freshwater > Lake | place: Lake...
ATAGGCGCCCTTCTTGTGGCCCATCAGCAGCACGCCGAGCTCGTCCATGCCGCGGACGATCTCGTCCGTCATCAGCCGCTTCTCCGGCTGCATCTCCCAGTTCTTGCCGGCGAGCTCGTGCACGGACAGCACCGCGTCGTCGCAGGGGTGGTAGGCGTAGTGCGCGGTCGGCCGGTAACGCACGGACCCATCGGCGTTGCGGGCGGTAAAATAGTCGGCCAGCGAGATGCTCTCGTTATGGGTGATCAGGAAGCCGTGGAAGGGCCCTTCCAGCGGCGTCCAGGTGCGGACGCGGGTGGAGGCGCCGGGCCGCAGCAGGTAGATGGCGGCGTCGCACCCGCTTTCGTGCCGGCGGCCATCGGGTGGCAGCGCCTTTTCATGCGTGCCCCAGCCCAGCTCGGCGGGCTGGCAGCCTTCGCCGACGAAGCCATCGACCGACCAGGTGTTGACGAACTCGCCCGGCTTCTTCGGGCGGTCGCCGACCTGGGTGTCGCGCTCGGCGATGTGGATCACCTTCACGCCGAGCTTCTCCGCGATCGCCGCCCAGGCGGCGCGGTCCGCGCAGGGCGGCGGCGACGCGATCGGCGCGCCGGTGTCGCGGGCGATGTCGAGCAGCGCCTGCTTGACGAAGTGGCTGACCAGCCCTGGGTTCGCCCCATGCGCGGTGATCGAGGTCGGGCCGCCCTGCGCGAGCCCGCGCAGCGCGATCGCCGCCTCGCGCATGGCGTAGTTCGAGCGCTGCGAGGGCGTCAGCGCCGGGTCGGTATAGCCGCCCGCCCAGGGCTCCACGACGGTGTCGAGGTAGAGCACGTCGAGCGCCTGGCAGAGCGTCATCAGCTCGACCGAGGAGACGTCGACCGAGAGGTTCAGCAGGAAGTCACCTTTCCGCAGCAGCGGCACCAGCAGGTCGCGCATGTTGTCGCGCGTCACCGCCTTCTGGATGAAGGTGATGCCGTATTCCTCGGCGACCTCATGGCCGCGCGGCTCGGCGGTCAGGATGGTGATGGCCTCGCGCGGGATCGCGATGTGCTTGAGGATCAGCGGCAGCACGCCCTGGCCGATGCTGCCGAAGCCGAGCATGACGAGGCGGCCCTGGAAGGTCGCATGGATCATGATGGGGTACTCCTGAGTCTTGCGCTTGCAATCTGCCGGGCCTCGCGGCCTGCGGCGTGTGAAACCTCGGGGTCAGGCGGCGAGCGCCGCCTGCTCCTCCTCGGTGTCCATCATCGGGCGGTCGCGGACCTCGACCAGGCGGGCCCGGTCGAAGCCGTTGAAGCCGGTGCGGAGGCAGGCGCCATAGGCGCCGAGCTGGCCGAGCTCGATCCAGTCGCCCTCGCGGATATCTTCGGGCAGCCAGAAAGGTCCCTTCATGACGTCCGCGCTGTCGCAGGTCGGCCCATAGAGCACGAAGCCGCGCTGCGCGGTGGCCGCACCTCCCTCGGGACGGATGATCCGCGCCGGGAACTGGAACGCCGGCGCGCCGGCATCCGACAGCGCGCCATAGACGCCGTCATTCACGTACAGCGCGTCGCCGCGGCGCTGCTGCACTTGCACGACCACGCTGCCGCCGGCGGCGACCAGCGCGCGCCCGGGCTCGGCCCAGAGCGCGCAGCCGGGCAGGTCCAGCTCCTCAAAGGCCGCCTCGATCTCGGCGAAGAAGGCGCCGAGCGGGGGCGGCGCGAGGTCGGGATAGGCAACGGGGAAGCCGCCGCCGACATCCAGCACCTCGATCGCCACGCCCGCCTCGCGCACCACGCGCCCCGCGAGCGCGATGGCGCGCCGCCAGGCGAGCGGGTCGAGGCATTGCGAGCCGACATGGAAGGCGAGGCCGAGCCGCGCTGCATGCGGCCGCGCCGCGCGCAGCAGGGCGACCGCCTCGTCGGGCTCGGCGCCGAACTTGCCGGAGAGGTCGTAGCGCGCGACGCCCTTGCCGAGCGCGAGACGCACGACCAGGCCGCGATCCTCGCCCGCACCGGTTTCCGCCAGGATCTTCGCCAGCTCATCGGCCGTATCGAAGACGAAGTCGCGCACCCCATGCTCGGCCCAGGCCGTGCGGATCGCGCCGCGCGCCTTGACCGGATGCATGAAGTGGATGCCGGCCGAGGGGAACAGCCCGCGCACCAGCGCGACCTCGCCCGCCGAGGCGCAGTCGAAGTGGCGCACGCCGCCCTCCCAGAGCGCGCGCAGCACTGCGGGCTCCGGGTTGCACTTCACGGCGTAGAGCGTCGTGCCGGGGAAGCCGGCGACGAACTCGGCGCCGGCCTCGGCGATGACGCCGGGGCGCAGGCAGTGCATCGGCTCCTCCGGCCGCTCGAGCGCGACCATCGTGTCGACCGAGGGCAGCAGCGCGGTCTGGATGGCCGGGCGCAGCGGGGTGACGTCGGGGCGGGTGTGGATCAGCTTCATGGCGGGCGACCTCACGGCATCACGGCACCCGCGCGAGCGGACGCCGAAGGGCAGGGCGGGCAGGAAGACCCGGCTGGGCCGGGCTGGCTGTCAGGCGATGCGGTGGGGTGCGCGCATCGCGGGCAGCCGTTCAGGCGACAACATGACCAATCCCTCACGACCCCGGCCCCGAAAGGCCGGCATGGACGAAAAGGACGCGTCCCGTCGTTGCTGTGCCCTCCGGAAGCGGCGGGCTCTCGGCACGTGCGATGGCGTCAGCGGCGCCCAGCGGACGCCGCGGCCGGTGAAATAGGGGGTGTCGGCGCGAAAATCCAGGGTTTTTTTCAGGGAGCCGCGCACATGGCAGGCATGTCCGCCCGAAGGGGCATTGGCCGGCCGGAAAGCTTCTTGGTCAGGCGACCGCCAGCAGGCAGAGATACTCCCAGGCCATGGTGGCCGCGGCGAGCGCGGTGATCTCGGCATGATCGTAGGCCGGCGCCACCTCCACCACGTCCATGCCGACCCACTGGATGCCCTTGAGGCGGCGGAGGATGCCCTGCGCCTGCCAGGTGGCGAGACCGCCTACCTCCGGCGTGCCGGTGCCGGGTGCGAAGGCGGGGTCGAGCGCGTCGATGTCGAAGGAGAGATAGGCGGGGTCGGCGCCGAGCACCGCGCGGATGCGATCGGCGAGCGCGGCGGGCGTGCTTTCCAGCGCCTGCTGCGCGGTGATGATCGTCACGCCCTGCGCCAGGGTCCAGTCCCAGGTCGGGCGGTCGATCGGCGAGCGGAGGCCGAGCTGGACCATCCGGCGCGGATCGACCAGGCCCTCGCGGATGGCGTGGTAGAAGACCGAGCCATGGGCGAGGGGCTGGCCGAAGCTTTCCTCCCAGGTGTCGCAATGCGCGTCGACATGCAGCAGGCCCACAGCTCCGCCGCGGCGCTTCGTGAGCGCGCGCAGCAAGGGCAGGGTGATGCCGTGCTCGCCGCCGAGGGCGACCAGGTGCGCACAGGCTGCCGCCTGCTCTTCGATCCGCGCGAGGCTGCCGGCGAGGTCGCCGAGCGCGATCGCGAAATCCCCGAGATCGGCGAGGTCGAGCGTGCGCGGATCGGACCAGTGCTCGGGATGCACGCCATCGACCAGCATGCGGCTGGCGCGGCGGATGGCCGCCGGCCCGTCGCGGGTGCCGGCGCGGTTGGTGGTGCCGAGGTCGAGCGGCACTCCCGCGATGCAGATGGCCGCCGCCGGATCGTGGCGCGTGAGGCCGAGGAAGCCCGGCGGCGTCGCGAAGGTCGGCGGCAGCCCCTGCACCTACTTCACCGAGGAGAAGCTGGTCGGCTGCAGGAAGTAGTTCTCGACCCGCTCGAGGATCGGGCCGTCCTTCTCGGACTCCGCGCGCGCCGCGATCCAGTCGGCATCGGCCTGGAACTTCGCCCATTTCTGCTCGCGCTCCGCGAGGCTCTCCCAGGCCACCAGGTAGTAGAGCGCGTGGTTGGAGGGGCCGACCAGCACGGTCCAGAAGCCGGCCTGGCGGATGCCGTGCTTCTCCCACATCTTCAGCGTGACGGTGTCGAAGCGCTTCAGCAGCGCGGGCATGCGGTTGGGCAGGCAGTGATAGATGCGAAGCTCGTGGATCATCGGTCGTCCCCCTCCCTGTGGGTGGCCGATGCTAGCCCGTGCGCTTTGCCGGCGGCGAGGGGGGGTGAGGCGCGCCCCCATCGGACATCGCTCGCCTCCGCTCCGGCGATGCCCGCGCTGCGTGTGGACCTCTCACGCTTCTCGCTTCCGAATGGCGCGAAGCGCTGTTACCGTAATTCTTGCTGATGCATTGCTGCATTGACACAAAAAGGTCACTGCGCTCACAGCGACGCTCCGGGCCCCCGGCTCGGCACCAAGGAATGGGGAGGAAGCATGAGACGATATCCACGTGGCGCCGTCTTCGGCGCGATCCTGGTGACGGCCGCCCTCGCGCTGCCGGCGCCCGGCCAAAGCCAAACCGCCGCACCCGGCCTGACCAGCACCACCATCGTCGCCGGCCGCGACGCGACCTGGGACATGGCCTTCCTGCCGGATGGCACGATGTTTTTCACCGAGAAGTGCCGCGGGCTCTCGGTCCGGCTGCCGAACGGCACCATCACCCCGCTGCTCGGCATGAAGGACAGCCGCGGCTAGCCGGACACCGCCGGCGACCTGTTCTGCAGCGGCCAGGCCGGCATGAGCGGCGTCGCGGTCGACCCAGATTTCGCCAGCAACCGCTTCATCTACGTCTATTCGGCCTCGAGCCTGACCGCGCCAGGCAGCAACCGCGTGCTGCGGATGACGGTCAGCCCCGACCTGACGCGGGTGGCGAACCGCACCGACATCGTCACCGACATCCCCTACAAGCCGGCCGCGAGCGCGCATCCCTTCGGCGATCCCGGCGCGCATAATGGCGGCCGCCTGCGCTTCGGCCCGGGCGACGGCTTCCTCTACGTGACGACCGGCGATACCCACAACGGCGAAGTGCCGCAGAGCCCGACGCGCGTCGGCGGCAAGGTGCTGCGGATCGACCGCGACGGCCGCCCGGCTGCCGGCAACAACCCGCCGGCCGGCTTCGATCCGCGGGTCTTCACCTATGGTCATCGCAACCCGCAGGGCATCTGCTTCCGCCCGGGCAACAACCAGGTCTTCACCGCGGAGAACGGACCCTGGCACACCGACGAGGTGACGCTGCTGCGTGCCGGCGGCAATGCCGGCTGGGATCCGCGCCCGAACCGCGCGGGCCGCGGCGACTGCCCGGACGGCTATTGCGGCTACAGCCCGAACCAGATGGGCGCGATGCCGAACGCGGAACGGGCGGCGTTCATGCCGATGACCGACCTCAGGGCCTATCCGAACGCCATGAAGCCGGCCTGGAACAATGACGGGCTGTCGCAGGGCATGTCGTCCTGCGTCTTCCTCAACGGTCCGCAGTGGCGCGGCTGGAGCGGCCGCATGGTCGTCTCGCTGATGGGCATCGGCATCCACGGCACGCCGGTCGGCAACCGCCTCGACCTGCTGGACATCGCAGCCGACGGTTCCTCCGCGACCCGCAGCACGATCTCGCTGCCGATCCCGGCGGGCCGCTTCCGCTCGGTCGTGCAGGGCCCGGATGGCAACCTCTACATCGCTGTCGACCAGGGTGAGATCTACCAGTTCCGGCCGAACTGAGCCTTGCCGCGTCGCGCCGCCCGGTCGGGCGGCGCGGCTGACCTTCCGTCCCTTGCCGAAAGCCTTGTCATGTCCTTCCGCGGCCCGCTTGCCGTCACCCTTGCCCTGCTGCTGGCGCCGGCGCCTGCGCTCGCCAGCGCCGAGCTTGCGCGCAGCAAGAACTGCGTCGCCTGCCATCACCCCGAGCGCAAGATGATCGGGCCGTCCTGGAACGCCATCGCGGTGCGCCATGCCGATGACCAGGCGGCGGTGCGGACGCTCGGCGAGAAGTTGGTGGCGGGCGGCAGCGGCGCCTGGGGCCCGATGCCGATGCCGCCGCAGGCGGTCTCGCAGGCAGAGGCCGAGGCGCTGGTCGCCTGGATCCTGACGCAGCGGTAGAGAGGGGTTGACCCCCGCGGGCGTGCCGCCTATTCACCGCGCCCTGCCTCGCTGTCCCCTTCGTCTAGAGGCCTAGGACACCGCCCTCTCACGGCGGTAACAGGGGTTCGAATCCCCTAGGGGACGCCAGGGCGTCGAACGGCGCCCGGCCCCGCCCTACTCTACCCGGATCTTCGCCGCCCGCGCGATCGCCCCGAACTCCGCCTTCTCCGCCCGGATGAAGGCCAGCGTCTCGGCCGGCGTCGTGATCCGCGGGGCGGCGCCGAGCTCGCGGATGCGGCCGGCGATCGCGGGTTCCTGCAGCGCCTGGTTCACCACCGCATTCAGCCGATGGATCAGGTCGGCCGGCGTCTCCTTCGGCGCCATGAAGGCGTACCAGGCGACCCATTCGCGCTCATCGAGGCCGGTCTCCATCACCGTCGGCACGCCCGGCAGCCGGTCGGAGCGCGCCGCACTCGTCACCGCCAGCGCCCGCAGCCGGCCGGCCGCGATATGCGGATGGCTGGCGCCGAGGCTGTCGACCGTGATCGGCACCTCGCCCGCGATCACCGCCAGCAGCGATTGCGGCGTGCTGCGATAGGGCACGGCGGGGATATCGAGCCGCTGGCGGTACTTGAACTCCTCGGCGACCAGATGCGGGATGCTGCCCGAGGCCGGCAGGCCGTAGCGGATCTCACCCGGCTCGGCACGCGCCCGGGCGACGAGCTCCGGCATGGTCCGGAACGGCGCGTTCGGATTGGCGACCCAGACGAGGGGTGAGGTCGTGGCGACCGCAATGGCCGCGAGATCCTCGACCGGGTCGAGCGGCATGTTCGGGTAGACGCTGGTCCCAATCGAGATCGCCCCGACATGGGCGAACATGAAAGTGTAGCCGTCGGGCGGGCTGCGCTGCAGCTCCTGCATGCCGATCGTACCATTGGCGCCGGGCTTGTTCTCGACCACCACCGGTTGGCCCAGCAGCTCGGAAAGCCGCGGTGCGAGGATCCGCGCATAGACCTCGTAGCCGCCGGCCGCGCTGGGGACGATGCAGCGCAGCGGGCGGCTCGGCCAGGGCCGGGTCTGCGCAACTGCCGGCGTCGCGGCGAACAGACCGAGCGCGATGCGGCGCGACAGCCTCATGGCGATCCTCCTCCCTCTGGTTGCGGCGATCCAAGCAGGAAACCGCGCCGCGAGGGAAGCCGCTCAGCCCGCGAAGCGGTTCGGCGGCTGCGGCACGCCGAGATTCTCGCGCAGAGTCCGCCCGGCATAGGCGGTGCGGTAGATGCCCCGTCGCTGCAGTTCCGGCACCACAAGCCGGACGAAATCCTCGAGCGGCTTCGGGTAGAAGGGGAACATCAGGGTGAAGCCGTCGCAGGCCTCGGCCTCGAGCCATTCCTGCATGATGTCGGCGATGGTCGCGGGCGTGCCGACCACCATCTGGTGGCCGAGCGAGGTGCCGAGGTAGCGCGCCACCTGGCGCACGGAGAGGTTCTCCCGCCGCGCCTTGGCAACCAGGTGCTCCTGCCGGGCCTTGGCCGCGTTGCTCGGCGGAAGGTCGGGCAGCGGGCCGTCGAGCGGGTAGGCGTGGATGTCGAGATCGCCGCAGAGGCGAGCGAGCAGGCGCATCGCGGTCGCGTCATCGATCAGCGCCTGCAGCTCCTCGTAGAGCATCTGCGCCGCGGCATCGGTCTCGCCGATGATCGCCATGAAGCCGGGCATGACCTTCACGTGGTCCGGCGCGCGGCCGTGGGCTGCGGCGCGCCGCTTGATCTCGCGGTAGAAGGCCTGGGCTTCGGGCAGCACGGATTGCGCGGTAAAGATCATGTCGGCGATGCGCGAGGCGAGGCGCCGGCCGGCCTCCGACGAACCGGCTTGCGCGATGACCGGCCGGCCCTGCGGCGAGCGTGGCAGGTTCAGCGGCCCGCGCACCCGGAAATGCTCGCCGACATGGTTCAGGATGTGGCCCTTGGACGGATCGAGGAACTGCCCGGTCGCCTTGTCGCGCGGGAAGGCACCGACGTCGAAGCTGTCCCAGAGGCCGGCGACGACGTCGAAGAACTCCTCCGCCCGCTCGTAGCGATGGCCGTGGTCGGGGTGCCGGTCGAAGCCGAAATTACCGGCCTCGTCCTCGATCTGCGAGGTCACCAGGTTCCAGCCCGCGCGGCCGCCGCTGATGTGGTCGACCGAGCCGAAGCGGCGCGCGATGGTATAGGGATCGGCATAGGTGGTGGTCGCGGTCGCGACCAAGCCGAGATGCGTCGTCACCGGCGCCAGCGCCGCGATCAGGGTCGCGGGCTCGGGGAAGACCTGGCGTCCCGCGAGCGGCCGCCAGGGGCTGCCGCCGTCGAGCGCGGCGCTGCCGTTCAGTGCCGCGGTGTCCTGGAAGAAGATGCAGTCGAGCAGCCCGCGCTCGGCGGTGCGGGCGATGTTCACGTACTGCGCGAAATCCATGTCGGTCTCGGGCACCGCGTCGCGGTGGCGCCAGCCGGCGGAATGGCTGCCCGGCGTGAAGACGAAGCCGGCGAGGTGAAGATGTCGGGTCATGGCGCAAGCAGCGTAAGGCGAGGGCGGGGGCCGCGCCACCTTCCCCGGCCCGCCGCGCCGGCATAGCCTCGACCGGCAGGAGGCAGGCGGATGGATCTCGGGCTCGAGGGGCGCGTCATCGCGGTGACCGGCGCGGCGAGCGGCTTCGGCCGCGCCATCGCGGTGTTCCTCGCAGGCCAGGGCGCGCGCGTGCATGTCGCGGATCGCGACGCGGCGGGCCTGGCGCAGCTGACCGCCGAGCACCTGGCGATCCACGCCAGCACCCGCGACCTCGCGGACCGCGCTGCCGCCGCCGGCTGGATCGCCGATGTCGAGGCGGCGGCGGGCGGCGCGATCGGCGTGCTGGTGAACAATGCCGGCGGCTCGCTCGGGCAGGTGCCGAAGGATCTCACCGAGGTCTCGGATGCCGAGTGGGACGCCATCCTCGCGATCAACCTCACCGCCGTCTTCGCGCTCTGCCGTGCGGTGGTTCCGGGCATGCGACGGGCCGGAGGCGGGCGCATCATCAACATCGGCTCGCGCGCCAGCCAGCACGCCTCGCTCGCCGGGGTGCAGGCCTATACCGCGGCCAAGCACGCGATCGCCGGGCTGACCCGCCAGCTCGCGGCCGATCTCGGTCCCTCCGGCATCACGGTGAACTGCGTGGCGCCGGCGCTGGTGCGCACCAACTCGCACCGCGACGCGCAGTGGGAGCGCTATGGCGCGGTGGGGCAGCAGGCGATGCTGAACCGGATCGCGCTGCGCCGGCTCGGCACCGCCGAGGACATCGCGCATGCCGTCGGCTTCCTTGCTTCCGATCTTGCCGCCTATATCACCGGCGTCGTGCTGCCGGTCGATGGCGGCGTATCCTGACCCGGAGCCCCGCCATGACGTATCGTCGCACCTTCCTCGCCTCCGGCCTCGCGCTGTCCGCGCCCGCGGTGCGTGCCCAGACCCGCCGGGTGATCCGGCTGATCGTGCCGTTCTCGGCCGGCGGCAACACGGACGCGCTGGCGCGCATCGTCTCGCCCCGCGCGGCTGAGTTGCTGGACGCCACCATCACGGTCGAGAACCGCGCGAGCGCCTCGGCGGTCGTCGGCGTCGAGGCGGTGGTGCGCGCGCCGGCGGATGGCAACACCCTGCTGATCTGCGACACCACCCTGCCGGTGATGCCGACGCTGAACCCGAACCTGCCCTTCGACATCTTCCGCGATCTCGTGACTGTCGCCTTGATCGCCTCGGCGCCGACCACGCTCGTCGTGCGCAGCGGCCTGCCGGCGCGCGACCTCGAGGGCTTCATCGCGCTGGCCAAGGCGCAGCCGGAACGGATCAGCTACGCCACCGGCAGCATTGGCGGCACCGCCCATCTCGCCGCGCTGCTGCTGCAGGAGCAGGCCGGCATCAAGCTGAACTTCGTGCCCTATTCCGGCGCCGGCCAGGCCGCGACCGATCTCGTCGCCGGGCATCTGGATGCCAATTTCTCGGCGCTGCAGGCGGTGCTCGGGCTGATCCGCGGCGGGCAGATCCGCGCGATCGCCACCAGCGGGCCGGAGCGCCAGGCGATGGCGCCGGAGATCCCGACCTTTCGCGAATCCGGCCTCCCCGCTCTGGTGGTGGTGGCGCATTGGGGGATCTATGCGCCGGCTGGTACGCCAGCGGGTGCGGTGCAGGCGATCGGCGCCGCCTATCGCCGGGCGATCGCCGAGGATGCGGTGCGCGCCGAGGTCGAGCGGCGCGGCTATGCGCTGGTCGATGCCGACGCCACGCGGCATGCCGCCATCCTGCGCGAGGAGTGGGAAAAATGGGGCGGCGTCATGCGCCGCGCCGGCGTCAAGCCGCAGGGGTGAGGGGTTCGGGATCGGCCCACCAGCATGCTGCGACGCTAGGCCGCGCCCGCGGGCCGTGCCGCGAGGTACTCCGCGACGCCGCGCGTGAGCGCCGCCGCCACCTTGCCGCGATAGGCCTCGCCGCGCAGCGCCGCCTCGTCCTGCGGATCGGAGAGGAAGCCCATCTCAACGAGCATTGCCGGCACGTCGGGCGCCTTCAGCACGACGAAGGCGGCGCGCCGGTGCGGGTTCTCGAGCAGCGGCACCGCCCGGCCGAGCGCACCGACCGCGAGCCGCGCCGCCTTCTCCGAGCCGAGCCGGGTCTCCCGCCGCATCAGGCTCAGCAGGATGCGCTGCACCTCGGGCGACACCGAGGGCAGGCTGAGGCCGCCCTGCAGGTCGGCGGCATTCTCCCGCCGCGCCAGCCCGGCCGCGAAGGCATCCGAGGCGGCCTCGGCCATGGTGTAGAGGCTGGCGCCCCGGATCACCTGGCCCTTGGCGGGCTGGGCCGAATCGGCATGCAGCGAGACCAGCAGCGCGGCGCCTTGCTTCTGCGCGAAGTCCAGCCGGTCGTGCAGCGGCACGAAGATGTCGGCCGTGCGGGTCAGCGCGACGCGGCAGGCACCGGTGGCTTCCAATTGCCGGCGCATGGCGCGCGCAGCCGCGAGGGTGACCTGCTTTTCCTCGGTGCCGCCGAGGCCGATCGCGCCCGGATCGCGCCCGCCGTGGCCGGGATCGAGCACGACCAGCGGCAACGGCGCCCGGCGCGTGCCGGGGCCGGTCACCAGGGGGGCGGCGAGCAGGCCACGGCGCGGGACCATCGGCCAGCAACTTAGCAGCCCCGTACGATTCGCGGGTTACCCTGCGAAAGGAAGAGGAGCGCGGTGATGCAGTTGAACCACGTCGCCAACCGGCTCGATACGCGGTACTTCGACACCGTGGTCGGGCTGCTGACCGAGCGGCTAGGTTTCGTCGTGCTGCGGCGGACCGAGCGCTCGATCTGGCTGCGCCAACCCGGCACCAATGTCGACCTGCAGTTCAGCCGCAGCGAGACGGCGAACCGTGACGCGGACAAGCGCCGTTCGCAGGTGGCCTTCCTGAGCGAGACACCCGAGGCGGATCTTCAGGCGCTGGCCGAATGGCTGCGGTCACGCGGGCTCGACGCCAGCGTCGGCGCCTATTCCGACCGCGAGTTTTACCTCGACGCGCCCGCGGCCTTCGTCGACTTCGTGATCGAGGCGATGCGGCCGGAGCTCGCCGACTACGGCATCGTGGTCTGAGCCGAGGGCGGCCAGCCCAGCGCGCCCTCCGGGCCTGGGCGGTTGCGCAGCCACCAGGACCAGTCCTCGGGCATCAGCGACATCGGGTCCGGGTGGCCGAGCTCGCGCGCCGCATAGACCGGCCAGTGCGGGTTGGAGAGGGCCGGGCGGCCGAGCAGGACCAGGTCGATCTTCTCCTCCCGCACCGCACGGTCGGCGGCGGCGGGGATGCCGAGGTTCCAGCTGACGCCGACGGGGATGCCGACCTCGCGCCGGACGCGGTGGGCGCGCTCGACCATGAAGCCGACCTCCTTGAAGGGCAGGTCGGTCACCGCGTCGGTATTCATCCCGAGGCTGAGGTCGGCGAGGTCGAGGCCGTGCTTGCTCAGCTCGGCCACCGCCCAGACCGCATCGTCGAACTGCACGCCCTGTGCGTTGAAGTCATCGGAGCCCAGCCGCATGGTCAGCGGCAGGCGCTCCGGCCAGACGGCGCGCACGGCGTCCATCGCCTCGCGGTGGAAGCGCAGCCGGTTCCCGAGGCTGCCGCCGTAGTCGTCCGTGCGCTGGTTGGCGAGCGGGGAGAAGAAGCTGGCGCCGAGATAGCCATGGGCGAAGTGCATCTCGAGCCATTCGAAGCCGGCGGCGACGGCGCGCCGCGCGGCCGCGGCATAGGCACGGTGCAGGTCGCGGATCTCGGCGACCGTCAATTCATGGACCGGGAAGGGGTAGCGGCCGCCATAGGGGATCGCGGAGGGGGCCCGCACCTGCCAGCCCTCGGGATGGTCGGGCGGCAGCTGGGTCTTGCCCTGCCAGGGCAGCTTCTCGCTGCCCTTGCGGCCGGTATGGCCGAGCTGGATGGCAGGCACCGCGCCCATCGCCTTGATCATGGCGGTGACGCGCGCCAGGCCCTCGATCTGGCTGTCGTCCCAGAGACCGGCGCAATGCACGCCGGTGCGGCCATCAGGGGTGATCGCGATCTGCTCGGGGAAGACCAGGCCGAAGCCGCCGGCGGCGCGCGAGCCCATGAGCATGACGTGGTAGTCGCCCATCCTGCCGTCTTCCGAGCGGTACATGGTCATCGGCGACATCGCGATGCGGTTGCGCAGCGTGATGCTCTTGAGGGTGAAGGGCGAGAAGAGATCGGGCATCCCGCCAGCTTGGCGCAGCGCACCGCCGGCGCAAGCCGGGTGTCATGTTCGAGCGACTGCTTCAACGCTTCGGCGGTTCGGCGCAGGCGCCGAACCCTGCCCGGATCAGGCGCTATCCCGTCACGCGCAGCCGCCGATAGTTGCCGGTCACGAGCAGCAGCGCCAGCAGCACGAAGCAGGCGGTGAACTCGAGCAGGTAGCCGAGATCGAGATGCGGCGAGGTGTAGTGCGTGAAATAGGCCTCCCGAAACAGCTCGATGGCGTGGACCAGCGGCACCCAGAGCACGAGGTCGCGCACCTCCGGCGGCATCATGCTCGGGTGATAGAAGATGCCGGAGAAGAAATAGAGGCCGCGCAGCACGATGCTCCAGCTCCGCTCCCAAGCCGAGCTGAGCTGCGACAAGACCATGTTGGTCAGCGCCGAAGCCGCCCCCATCACGAGCAGCACGGCATAGACCGCGCAGATCCCGAGCGGATCGTGCGGCAACTCGGATTCGCCCGCGACGACGAAGACCGAGATCGAGATCAGCATGACGATCACATCGGTCGCGGCGCGCAGCAGGATGCGGGCGGTGAAGATGTCGAGGATCGAGATCGCCGGCACCTGCAGCACGGCGCGGGCGTTCCGCGGCAGTTCGAAGGCCTGCTCGCTCAGGTGGCAGAAGAACAGGTAGGGCAGGATGCCGGTCATGTAGAAGACCGGCATGCTGGTGCCGATCAGCGGCAGGGTGCCGTGGGCGAAGATCAGCATCATCACCGACAGCACGAAGACATGCACCAGCGGCTCGAACAGCGCCCAGGCGTAGCCGACGCGGCTATGGCCGAACATGGTGCGCGCCTCGCGCAGCATGATCGCGTCGATGATGCGGAACCTGGCCGCGAGCGCGGATCCCAGCGGCGGCGGCGGCGCGGGCGATGCCGGCCCGGGCACCGCCCAGTCCGGCATCGCGGTTGCGCGCCGCAGGGCCAGCCGCTGCGACGGTGCGGTCACGGTCTCGGCATCGGTCGCGGTGGCGAAGGCGATCTCCTCGGCGAAGCCCGCATGCTCGTCATCGGCCGCGGCGCGCCGGCTGGCACGCAGGGCCTCGCGCCGGTAGCCGAGGTCGTTCAGCGCCGCGGCGGAGATGCGCCAGGCGACCGGGTGCTCGGGGTCGAGGCCGAGCGCGCGCCCGGCCGCGATCAGCGCCTCGGCGGGTCGGCGCAGGTGATGCAGCAGCCGGCCTGGTGGCCCTGGCCGTCCGGGCCCCGCGGCAT
>Ga0114976_10001658_pt1 | contig 13935 bp, 12 predicted proteins | sample S_130805_EF_Meta_FD_87319 | JGI IMG/M metagenome (GOLD analysis project Ga0114976, IMG submission 87319) | Freshwater microbial communities from Lake Simoncouche, Canada to study carbon cycling - S_130805_EF_MetaG | ecosystem: Environmental > Aquatic > Freshwater > Lake | place: Lake...
CCATCTCACCGATGAACTCGCCAGCCACAAAGCGATCAACAACGTCGGAATGCTCTTCAACGAAAACCTGGGCATTCCCCTCCACCAAAAACAAAAGATCGCCATCGATTTTCCCTCGACGCAAAATCACTCGCGGCTGCTGGATCGTCACGAGCGTTGCCATGGACTGAATCCGTTGCCAGTCCCCTGCGGTGAGATGCCCCGCCACGGTGCCTTGGCTTTGATGACATCGGTTCAGAGGCTTTTTAGCCCTTAGAGCATGGCCAGAATCCCCGCATCCAATCTCTGAAGAAAGATTTTCCCGTACAAAGCAAGACTTTTGAGATCCAGAGTCGACTGAAAAATCCATCTCAAGGAAAATAATAAACAGAAGCAAACCGCTATCAAAACGCCCGCAAAAGATTACTTTTGCGGAAACAGGATATCGACGTCGCAAGCCATCCAAATTTCTCAGCTCCGCACCTGAATCTGGAGTACTCAGCAAAAGCAATGAAAGGCCAATTCAAATAATGCAGATACTCCTATCAAAAATAGAATTGGCTAGGCCCTTGAGGGGAGAGCACCGAAGCGATCTTGGTGGGGGACGGGTTAAGACCATGGCCCTGCAGCCATAAAAAGCAAGTTAAAAACTGTCAAAGAATCGCGCGAGTCCCTTCAGGCGTTGGTGTCCGCGGCTACTTCGGGGAATTTTCGCCCCTCTTTCGCGAGGGATGACCCGATCCCTCACCCCTCCCTCCCGCAACGCTTCACAGTCCGTTACGTCATGATGGTTTCAAGTTGCCCGCCCGGTCATGACCACCTCCGCTGACCGTGCTCGCCCGCCCGAAACCCTGTCCCCACCATGCGCCTACGACCGCGCTGACTGGGACAGCGCCTTCTGTAACGTGGAGACCGAGCTCACGGCGGTGGCCGTGACAGCCCAACGGGGCACCCTTCCCCCCGAGCTCCAGGGCACCCTCTACCGCAACGGCCCCGGCCGGCTCGAACGGGGCGGCCGCTGGGTTCACCATCCCTTTGACGGGGATGGCATGGTTACTGCCCTGCGCTTCGAGGCCGGCACCGCTCGTCTCACCAATCGCTTCGTGCGCACCCAGGGTTGGTTGGAGGAAGAGGCGGCCGGACGGATGCTCTACCGCGGCGTCTTCGGCACCCAGAAGCCCGGCGGACCGTTGGCCAACCTCTTCGATCTGCGGCTCAAGAACATCGCCAACACCCATGTGGTGCGCCTCGGCGACCAGCTCCTGGCCCTATGGGAGGCCAGCTCCCCCCACGCCCTCGACCCCGACACCCTCGAAACAAAGGGCCTCACCCTGCTGGATGGGGTGCTCAGCCCCGGCGAAGCCTTCAGCGCCCACCCCCGCTTCGATCCGGGCCACCACGGCGAGGAGCGGATGGTGACCTTCGGAGTCAAGAGCGGTCCGCGCAGCACAATCCGGCTGATGGAGTTCGCCACCACCGGCCCCCAGGCCGGCCAGCTGCTCAGCCAGCGCTCCGACAGCTTCAACGGCTTCGCCTTCCTCCACGACTTCGCCATCACCCCCAACTGGGCGGTGTTCCTGCAGAACGCCGTCGCCTTCAACCCCCTGCCCTTCGTGCTGGGCCAGAAGGGGGCGGCCCAGTGCCTGGCCTCCAAGCCCGGCGGCCAGGCCCAGTTTTGGCTGATCCCCAGGGATTCGGGCGCCTATGCAGGCCAGCCCCCGCGGATCGTGCCGGCGCCCCAGGGCTTCGTCTTTCACCACCTCAATGCTTGGGAGCTGGACAAGGCGGGCCCCGATGGCTTCGGCGGCCAGGTGGAAGGTCCGGCGCTGGTGGTGGAAAGCATCTACTACGCCGATTTCCCTTCGATCGGTCCGGACACCGACTTCCGCACGATCGACTTCAACCTGATCCCGGAAGGGCTGCTGGAGCGCTGCACGATCGATCTCAGCAGCAACACGGTGCGCACTGAGCGGCTGAGCGAACGCTGCTGCGAATTCGCCATGGTGAATCCCCGCCGTGAAGGCCTGAGCTGCCGCTACGCCTGGATGGCGGTGGCGGAGCGGGAAACGGGCAATGATCCTCTACAGGCCTTCAAGAAGCTGGATCTGATCAGCGGCGAACGGCGGATGTGGAGCGCGGCGCCCCGAGGCTTCGTGAGCGAACCGGTGATGGTGCCCCGGCCGGAAGGCAGCGCCGAAGATGACGGCTGGGTGCTGGGCCAGGTGTGGAACGGTGCCCGCAGCGCCACCGACCTGGTGATTCTCGATGCCGCCTCCATGGAGGAGCTGGCGGTGCTGGAACTGCCGCTGGCGATCCCTTACGGCCTCCATGGCAGTTTCGTGGCGAGCTGAGGGCCGCCCCCAGAATGGGCGGATGCCCTGGTTCGTCAAGACCGAGACCCTGCGCCTTCCCCCTGCTGAGGCGCACCCTCACCTGGCGGCCCATCGCACCTGGGTGGCCGAGCTGCGCGCCCAGGGTGTGCGCATTTGTAGCGGTTACCTGGTGGATGGCGACGGACGCCCCGGCGGCGGCGGTCTGTTGCTGCTTGAGGCCAGCGATCACGCTGCAGCGGAGGCCCTGATCCAGCAGGATCCGATGCTCCGCAGCGGCGGCGTGACCTGGAGCCTGCACCGCTGGATCGGCGCCGTGGGCGACCTGGCCCTGAGCTGAGCGCGCCCGTTCGGTTCCGCTGTCGGCGTTGGCGGCAACGGCACAACCAAGTCCTCAACTCATACTCATTCCGACTTGGCCTAGGATGGACGCCACATCGTCCTTGCCCCATGGACCTCGCCAAGCCCAGCACCCACGCCAACCTCGAGGCCGCCTTCGGCGGCGAGAGCATGGCCAATCGAAAGTACCTTTTCTTCGCTGATGTAGCGAAGCAACTGGGTGATGCCCAGCTGGCCAAATTGTTCCGCGACACCGCCGCCCAGGAAACCGAGCACGCCTTCGCCCACTTCCGCCTGCTCCACCCCGAGCTCGTGGTCACCGACCCCGACAGCCTCGACGGGCCCCAGAAGCAGGCCATCCTCCGCCGCTGCCTTGAACTGGCGATTGAGGGCGAAACCTACGAGTACACCACCATGTACCCCGAGTTCGCCGACCAGGCTCGCCAGGATCGCGATGGCGACGCGGAAGCTGAATTCAACGAGCAGACCGCCGAATCCAAGGAGCACGCCGGCATCTTTCGCAAGGCGGCCAGCAACTTCGGCCTGCTGACGCCGATTGAACATCACCATGCCGATCGCTATGGGGTGGCACTTCAAGCCCTGGAGGGCAACGGTGTCGCCGGGGAAACCCCCGATCCGCTGCCGGGTCAGTGGATCTGCAAGGTGTGCTCGATGATCTACGACCCGGCCGTGGGGGATCCGGACTCGGGCATTGCCCCAGGCACCCCCTTCGAGGCGATCCCTGAAAATTGGAAATGCCCGATCTGTGGGGCCCGCAAGGCCAGCTTTGTGCCCTATCACTCGCCTGAACTACTGCCCGCCTGAGGCGTGGACCGGGTGGCCTTCAGGCCGCCTGGGGGGGGGTGGGGTGAGAGCCACCCCCTCCCGCCTGGAACGGCAGCACCAGCGTGGCCCAGTGGTCGGGCCGTTCCGGCCTGGGTCGGCGGGCCCGGCGTACGCCGAACGCCACCCGCACCACATTGGTGCCGTCCACGCGCTGGACTCCACCGCCTTCGCCGCCGTGGTTTCCGCCGTTGCCGTTCATGGTCTGCTTCTGGAGTTCAAGCACCGCAATGATGCGCCATCGCCCGGTCGTTGGGTAGCCCCCCGAACCATCAGGCGGCCACTTCGGTGACTGCCAGCTCTTCCACCGAGGGGCAGGTGCACACCAGATGACGATCGCCGTAAGCGTTGTCGATGCGGGCGACGGCGGGCCAGATCTTGCTGGCCTGTTGCGCCGGCCCGGCGGGGAAGGCGGCCTCGGTGCGGGAATAGGCCCGCTCCCATTGGTCAGCGGTCACGGCCGCCAGGGTGTGAGGTGCGCGCTTGAGCGGGTTATCGAGGGGATCGGCCTCGCCGGCTTCGAGGGCCGCGGCCTCGCCCCGGATGGCGATCATCGCGTCACAGAAGCGGTCGAGTTCGATCAGGGCTTCACTTTCGGTGGGCTCCACCATCACGGTGCCCGCCACGGGCCAGCTCACGGTGGGGGCATGGAAGCCGTAATCCATCAGTCGTTTGGCCAGGTCATCCACCTCCAGGCCGCAGCTCCGCTTGAGGGGCCGCAGGTCGAGGATGCACTCATGGGCCACCCGCCCGCCGGCGCCGCGATACAGCACCGGGAAGTGGGGGTCCAGGCGCTCGGCGATCAGGTTGGCGGCCAGCAGCGCCACCTGGCTGGCGGTTCGCAGACCGGCCCCGCCCATCATGCGGATGTACATCCAGCTGATCGGCAGGATGCCGGCGCTGCCCCAGGGCGCCGCCGAGACCGGCCCGATGGCCTGGCCGGATCCACCACCACCACCGCCACCGTCGGAGCTGGCCAGGGGATGGCCGGGCAGGAACGGCAGCAGATGGGCCGCCACGCCAATGGGCCCCACGCCTGGCCCGCCGCCGCCGTGGGGAATGCAGAACGTCTTGTGCAGGTTGAGATGGCACACGTCGGCGCCGTACAGACCCGGCTTGCATAGGCCCACCTGGGCGTTGAGGTTGGCGCCGTCCAGATACACCTGGCCGCCGTGGCGGTGCACCAGCTCGCAGATGCGCCGGATGCCGGTTTCAAACACCCCATGGGTGGAGGGGTAGGTGACCATCAGGGCCGCCAGATTGGCGGCATGGGCTTCGGCTTTGGCCTCCAGATCGGCCAGATCGATATTGCCCTGGTCATCGCAGGCCACCGCCACCACCTGCATGCCGGCCATCACGGCACTGGCGGGATTGGTACCGTGGGCACTGGTGGGGATCAGGCACACCTGGCGATGGCTGTCGCCGCGGCTGCGGTGCCAGGCTCGAATCACCATCAGGCCGGCGTACTCCCCCTGGGAGCCGGCATTGGGCTGCAGGGACACCCCGGCAAAGCCGGTGATCGCCGCCAGCCAGCCCTCCAGATCCCTCACCAGGCGGGCATAGCCCCGGGTCTGGTCGGCGGGGGCGAAGGGATGGAGTTGGGCGAAGCCAGACCAGCTCACCGGCGCCAGCTCGGCGGCGGCGTTGAGTTTCATCGTGCAGCTGCCCAGTGGAATCATGCCGTGGACCAGGGAGAGGTCCTTGGACACCAGCTGCTGGATGTAGCGCAGGAGTTCGGTTTCGCTGCGATAGCGATGGAACACGGACTGCTGCAGCCAGCGACCCTCCCGGAGCGGCAAGCCGGCCAGGGGCAGTGGGGTACCTTCCCCAGCGACCTCCTGGGCCGCAAGGGTGGCCGCCAGGCTGGCGATCGCCGAGGTGGCAGCGTCGGGTCCGTCGGCCAGGGCCCCAAGCAGCCGCTCCAGTTCGGCCACCGTGGTCAGCTCATCGAGGCTGATGGCCAGGCTGGGGGCGTTCGTGGGGTCGTTGGTGGGGTCGTCAGTGGGGGCGTTGAGGCGACCGCGGAGCCCGGGGCGCAGGTTGAAGCCGGCGGCAGCGGCCCGCTCCAGCAGGGCCGCCGCCAGGGGGGTGCGCAGCACCAGGGTGTCGAAGCCCTGGCCCGGTTCGGGGGGCAGGCCGAGCTGGTCGAGGCCGGCGGCAAGCCCCTGGCGGAGGCTCACGATCCGCCGGGCGATCGCCGTCAGGCCTTCGGGGCCGTGGTGCACGGCATAGAAGCTGGCCATCACGGCCAGCAGCACCTGGGCGGTGCAGATGTTGCTGGTGGCCTTGTCGCGACGGATGTGCTGCTCGCGGGTCTGCAGGGCCAGCCGCAGGGCCGGATTGCCCTCGGCATCGCGGGATTGGCCCACCAGGCGGCCGGGGATCTGACGCTTGTAGGCCTCGCTGGTGGCGAAAAAGGCGGCGTGGGGGCCGCCACAGCCCATCGGCACGCCGTAGCGCTGCAGGCTGCCCACGGCGATGTCGGCGCCAAGGTGACCCACGGGCGCCAGGAGCACCTGGGCGAGGGGATCGATCACCACGGTGCTGATCAGGCCTGCGGCACGGGCGGCAGCCAGCAGTGGGCTGGGATCCCACAGCCGGCCGGCCACGCCGGGCAGTTGGAGGAGCAGGCCGAAGGCGTCCTCCGGCAGGTCGGCATCGGCGCCATCGTGGAGATCAGCCGCCAGCAACTCGGCATCGATCAGCTCCAGGGTGATGCCCAGGGGTTCGGCCCGGGTCTGCAGCACCGCCAGGGTCTGGGGGAACACGCCGCGGTCCACCAGAAAGCGGCGGGCCGTGGCGGGCCGTTTGCTCACAGCACTGGCCATCGCCATCGCTTCGGCGGCGGCGGTGCCCTCATCCAGCAGGGAAGCGTTGGCGATCGGCAGACCGGTCAGCTCGCTGACCAGGGTCTGGAAATTGAGCAGGGCCTCCAGCCGCCCCTGGGCGATCTCCGCCTGGTAGGGGGTGTAGGCGGTGTACCAGCAGGGGTTTTCCAGAACATGGCGCTGGATCAGGGCTGGCGTGGCGGTGCCGTAGTACCCGAGGCCGATCAGGCTGCGGCTCAGCTGGTTGTCGTCGGCGATCGCCGCCAGCTCGGCCAGGGCCTCCGCTTCGCCGCAGGCTTCGGGCAAGCCCTCGGCGGCCGCTGCGGCCGGGAGAGGATGTCGGCAGGCACGATCTCCGCGGCCAGCTGCTCCAGGCTGTGCAGGCCCAGTTCGGCGAGCATGCGTTCCTGATCAGCGGCACTGGGGCCGATGTGACGGACCAGAAACGGAGCGGTCACGAGGAAAGCGGGCAGCGATCGGCGGATCCTAAAGACCTTGGTGGGGCGGACAGGTCCGGACTGAACCACCCCATGAGCCGCCCGGCCTCCCTGGGCGGCTCTCTACCAGAGGGGGGCTCAGTGCCCCTCCACCCGACCCTGGTAGGTGGCGGCGTCCAGCAGGCCATCGATCTGGCCGGGGTCGGCGGGACGCACCACCAGCAGCCAGCCCTCGCCGTAGGGATCGTTCTGCAATTCCTCCGGGCTGGCCAAGACCGCCTCGTTGCGGGCTTCCACCACACCGCTGATCGGCGCCATCAGGTCTTCCACCGCCTTCACCGACTCCACGCTGCCGAAGCTGCTGCCGGCACTGACGCTGGCGCCCACCTCCGGCAGTTCCACGAACACGATGTCGCCCAACTGCTCCACGGCGAAGCTGCTGATGCCGATTCGAGCCCGCTCGCCTTCGACGCGGACGTACTCATGGCTGTCGGCGTAGCGGCAGTTGTCAGGGAAGGAGAGCGCCATGGCCAGAACAAAAGGGGTGGGGTGGGCGCCAGTCTGTCCGACCGCAGCAACCTGATTCAGGGCGGCCTCAGGCCGGCAGCAACGCGGTGCTGGCCAGGGTGACCAGGGCCCGCTCCAGGGCGATGGCCAGGTGCTGGTGGTGGGTGCCCCCCTGGACGTAGAGCACGAAGGGCTCCCGCAGCGGACCATCGGCGGAGAACTCGCTGGTGCTGCCATCGATGAAGGTGCCCCCGGCCATCACCAGCTCACTGGCGTAGCCGGGCATCGGCGCCGGGACCGGATCGAGATAGGAGCCCACCGGCGAGGCGGCCTGGAAGGCACGGCAGACGGTCTTGAGCCGTTCGGGAGTGCCGAGCCGCACCGCCTGAATCACATCGCTGCGCGGCTCGCCCGGCTGGGGATGGACGGGGAAGCCCAGCCCCGCGAACACCGCCGCCACCAGCTCGGCGCCGATCAGCGCCTCCGCCACCATCTGGGGCGCCAGGAACAGCCCCTGGAACAGCAGGCGATTGAGATCAAAACTGGTGCCGCCTTCGCCGCCGATGCCGGGCGCCGTCAGCCGACAGCAGGCCTGCTCCACCAGCGCGGCCCGGCCGGCCACATAGCCCCCAGTGGGGGCGATGGTGCCGCCGAGGTTCTTGATCAGGGAACCGGCGATCAGATCGGCGCCCACCGCCGTGGGTTCCTGGGCTTCCACCAGTTCGCCGTAGCAATTGTCCACAAAGCACACGCAGTCAGGCTGCAAGGCCTTCACCTGCGCGATCAGCCGGCCGATGGTGGCCACCGTCAGGGACGGCCGCCAGCTGTAGCCGCAGCTGCGCTGGATCAACACCATCCGGGTGGGACGCGCGAGCGCCTGCTCCAGGCCGACCTCATCCACCAGGCCGGCGGCGGTGAGGGGGAGTTCGTCGTAGTGGATACCGAACTCCGCCAGGGAGCCCTGGCCGTGGCCCCGAAGGCCGATGACCTCCTCCAGGGTGTCGTAGGGGCGGCCGGTGAGGGCCAGCAACCGGTCGCCGGGGCGCAGCACCCCGAACAGGGCGGCGGCGATGGCGTGGGTGCCGCTCACGAACTGCAGGCGCACGGCGGCGGCCTCGGCCCCCAGCACCCGGGCGACCACCCGATCGAGCACCTCCCGGCCCAGGTCGCCATGGCCATAGCCGCTCACGGAACTGAAGTGGTGCACCCCCACCCGTTCGGCGGCGAAGGCGTCAAGCACCCGCTGCAGTTGCGGTCGCACGGCGGTGGTGCGCGCCGCAGCCAGGGGGGCGATCCGCTCCAGCCCGGCGGCCACCTGGTCGGCCGCCCAGGCCCCCGGGTCCAGGGCCGGGGCCGGGGCCGAGGACAGGGGCGGGGGGGGAGCCATGGCCTGGGCAGGGTATGGAGGGGAATCCTGCCGGAGCACCGATCCGACCCCGATCGGGAGGGGGCCTGTGACCCTTCAAAGTGGATCATCTCCTCTGGGATATGGACGATGACCCCGAGCCCCGGCATGGCGGTCCCCACGGCCGGTGACGCGAGCCCGGGGTTGCCGCCCGCCCCGTTCACCGAGGAACCGGTCCGTGAGGCGCGGCTGCGGGCTGGCCTGGTGAGTCCCCGGGCGCCGTTGCCGGCCCGGCAGCGCAAATTCAAGGCCGGCACCACCAGTTTCATGCTGGTGATGCACGTCGGGGCGGTGTTCGCCCTGCTGCCACGGTTCTGGAGCTGGCAGGGCCTGGTGGCGCTGCTGGTGCTCTATTGGATCACCGTGCTGGGGGTGACCCTCGGCCTGCATCGTCTGGTGACCCACCGGGCCTTCGAGGCGCCCCGCTGGCTGGAGCGGCTGTTGGTGCTGATGGGCACCCTGGCCTGCCAGAGCGGTCCGATCGAGTGGGTGGGCCTGCATCGCCACCACCATCTCTTCTCCGACCAGGCCAATGACCACCACGACGCCGCCCGGGGTCTGTGGTGGGCCCACAGTGAATGGATGCTGCATGAGATCCCTGCCCTGAAGGAGATCCAGCGCTTCACGGGGGATCTGCAGCGGGATCCGCTCTACCGCTGGCTGGATCGCTGGTTTCTGCTCCTACAACTGCCCCTGGGGGCAGCGCTGTATTGGTATGGCGAACTGGCCGGGGTCCACGGCGGTGGCCTGGGGCTGGTGTTGTGGGCGATTCCGCTGCGGTTGGTGGTGGTGTATCACGTCACCTGGCTGGTGAATTCCGCCACCCATGCCTTCGGCTATCGCAATTTCGACAGCCCGGATTTATCGCGCAATTGCTGGTGGGTGGCCGTGCTCAGTTTCGGCGAGGGTTGGCATAACAATCACCACGCCTTTCCCCATTCGGCCCGCCATGGGTTGCGCTGGTTTGAAATTGACATCACCTGGCTGCACATCAAGCTGCTGCGGGCCCTGGGCTGGGCCAAAAAAGTGCGGGTGGCGCGCTATCCCGGCTGAGGGGGAAGCCCGGGAGCTCAGCCCCCCGCCAGCTGCCGGCGAATGGCCGCCCCCAGGTCGGCGCTGCCGCCTGCTCCGTTGCCAGCGTTGACCTGGCCGGCCTTGAGGCGCAGCAGTTCCAGGAAGGCCTCGGGGCCCAGGTCGTCGTCGCCGGCGGCGCCGAGCACGGCCAGGGTGCGGCGCAGATCCGGCAGTTCCGTTTCCAGATCAGCGGCGGTGTAGTCACGCTGGCCGGCCATCACAGCGGCGAACAGCTCCCGCCGTTGGGGCTTGGTGGCCGGGTAGGCCGCCAACAGCTGGTCGCGGCATTGGCGCCAGGGGCGTCCGGCGGTGAACAGCAGGGCCAGGGCGGCGCTGAGGGCGGGGGCCTCCGCCTCATTGATGCGCAGATCGAAGGCGGTGGGGGGCAGCCGCAGCCCCACGAACACCTCCAGCAGATCGCCGGGGCCGAGCACCCGCTGGCCATCGTCGGTGACTGGCAGGGCCGACACCCGCAGGGCCTCGATCACCTCCGGATGACCCGCCAACAGCGCCTCTCCCCGCTGGAGATCCAAGGCGCCGGCGGGGGCCTGCTCCGCCAGCCAGCGGTTCATGCCGCCCAGGGCCAGGAACACCTCGGGGCCGGGGGAGGCGAGTTTGCCGTTGCGCAGCATCGAGAGCTGGGAGTTGTGGACGCGCCCGAGCTCGAGGGCCTCGGCGAGGCCGGGCAACACCCGGTGGGACCAGCCGTTGCGGGCATGCCAGACCCGGATCAGGTGGGCGAAGGCCACCCGCCCGGTCGCGAGATTGTCCCGGAAACCCACCGCTGATCAGAATCCGTATTGCTACCATTGTATCGCTCTGAATCTGGAGTCGGTCCCTATGGCCGCCCTCTCTTCCGCCGCCCCGCCCGCCGCCCGGCACACCCGCCGTCCGGCCGCCATCGCCGCAGACCCCCACCGTCGCGCCCAGGCCCTGCACCGCCCCCGCCGCGGCGAGCCCATGCCGGAGGCGCCGGCCGGCCCCCGTTGGGCCACCATCATCTTCATGGTGGTGATCCACGCGCTGGCGGTGGTGGCCCTGCTGCCCCGCTTCTGGAGCCTGCCGGCTGTCGCGTCCCTGCTGGTCCTGTATTGGGTCACCGCCTGCCTCGGCGTCACCATCGGCTACCACCGCCTGCTCTGCCATCGGGCCTTCCGGGTTCCCCAGTGGCTGGAGCGCGTCTTCGCCACCTGCGGCGCCCTCAGCTGCCAGCACGGCCCGATCGACTGGGTGGGCCTGCATCGCCACCACCACAAGTTTTCCGATACGGATGCGGATCACCACGACAGCAACAAGGGCTTCTGGTGGAGCCACATGGGCTGGATGCTGGAGGAAATCCCCGCCATGGCGGCCGTGCCCCGGCTGACCGGCGACCTGGCCCAGGATCCTTATTACCGCTGGCTGAACGTCTGGTTCCTGGCGCTGCAGCTGCCCCTTGGACTGCTCCTATTCTGGATCGGCAGCGCCACCGGCGTGGGCGGCTGGGCCATGGTGCTCTGGGGGATCCCCCTGCGGCTGGTGCTGGTGTATCACTGCACCTGGCTGGTCAACTCGGCGACCCACTGCTGGGGCCAATCGATCCACGCCAGTGGCGACAAGTCGATGAACAATCCCTGGGTGGCGGCGCTCACCTTCGGCGAAGGCTGGCATAACAACCACCATGCCTACCCCCATTCGGCCCGCCACGGCTGGGGGCCCGGCCAGATCGACCTCACCTGGCAGCACATCCGCCTGCTACGGACCCTCGGCCTGGCCAGCCGGGTACGCCTGCCAAGGGCCGCCAATGGTGGCGTAGGGTGATCGATCGCATTTCTGTTGAACCAGCGGTTCCGTAAGTCATGGCCAAGCGTGTGCAAGTGGTGCTCAGCGAAGACGTGCTGAGCCTTGGTAAGGATGGTGATCTGGTGGACGTGGCCCCCGGCTATGCCCGTAACTTCCTGGTCCCCACCGGCAAGGCGGTGCCCGTCACCGCCGCCGTGCTGCGCCAGGTGGAGCACCGCCGTGCCAAGGAAGCCGAGCGCCAGGCCGCCCTCAAGGCCGAAGCGGTGGCCCTGCGCACCGCCCTCGACACCATCGGTCGCTTCACCGTGAAGAAGCAGACCGGCGGCGATGGCGTGCTGTTCGGCACCGTCACCAACGGTGATGTGGCAGAAGCCATCGAGGCCGCCACCAAGAAGGAACTCGACCGCCGCGACATCCTGGTGCCGGAGATCCACCGCACCGGCAGTTTCAAGGTGCAGGTCAAGCTCCACCCCGAGGTGGTGGCCGAAATCAACCTTGAGGTGGTCAGCTACTGAGCTAGCTCCGCCGGACCCTGCAGGAGGCGCCAAAGTAGGCCTCCCCCCTTTGCCGTCGGGCCCCCGGGGTCCGGCGGCTTTTTATTCATCCTCCGTTTGCCTTCCCCTTCCCGTCCGCCATGGTGAGCCTGCCCAGCCCCGGCCTCTCCAGCGCCGACGCTCCCGATCCGGGGGTCCGCCGCCGCGGCCGTGGCCCCGAGGAGGGCAGTTTCGATGGCCTGCCCAACAGCCTGCCCCCCCAGAACCTGGAGGCGGAGGAGGCCGTGTTGGGCGGCATCCTGTTGGATCCGGATGCCATCGGCCGCGTGGCCGATGTGCTGCAGCCGGAGGCGTTTTATCTCGGTGCCCACCGCGAGATCTTTCGCACCGCCGTGATGCTGCACAGCCAGGGCAAACCCACCGATCTCACCGCCATGACCGCCTGGTTGGCGGACACCGGCCACCTGGACAAGGTGGGGGGCAGCGCCCGGTTGGTGGAGCTGGTGGAACGCACCCTCTCCACCGCCTCGATCGACCAGGTGGCGCGCCTAGTGATGGACAAATACCTGCGCCGCCGGCTGATCCGTTCCGGCAATGAGGTGATCCAGCTGGGCTTCGATCAAGGCAAGCCCATGGACCAGGTGCTGGATGAAGCGGAACAGAAGATCTTCGCGATCAGCCAGGAAAAACCCAGCCAGGGCCTCACCCCCACCGCCGAGATCCTCACCAGTACCTTCAACGAAATCGAGAGCCGCTCCCTCGGCACGGCCATCGCCGGCATCCCGGTGAATTTCTACGACCTGGATGCCATCACCCAGGGGCTCCAGCGCAGCGACCTGATCATCGTGGCCGGCCGCCCCGCCATGGGCAAAACCGCCATCAGCCTCAACCTGGCCAAAAATGTGGCCCAACTCCACAATCTGCCGGTGTGCGTATTCAGCCTGGAGATGAGCAAGGAACAGCTCACCTACCGGCTGCTGGCCATGGAAGTGGGGATCGAGAGTGGTCGCTTGCGGACCGGTCGATTACAGCAGGAGGAATGGCCCCTGCTGGGCCAGGGGATCAACAGCCTCGGACAATTGCCGATCTTCATCGACGACAAGCCCAATGCGGGCGTCCTTGAAATGCGTTCCCTCTGCCGCCGCTTGATGGCCGAATCCGGCAAGGAACTGGGCCTGGTGATGATCGACTACCTGCAATTGATGGAGGGATCCGGCTCCGACAATCGGGTGCAGGAGCTCTCGCGCATCACCCGGGGCCTCAAGCAGATGGCCCGCGAGCTCAACGTGCCGGTGATTGCCCTCTCCCAGCTCAGCCGGGGCGTGGAGGCCCGCACCAATAAGCGGCCGATGCTCAGTGATCTGCGCGAATCCGGCTCGATCGAGCAGGACGCCGATCTGGTGTTAATGATCTACCGCGACGAGTATTACAACCCCGAAACCGCCGACCGGGGCATCACCGAGGTGATCGTGACCAAGCACCGCAATGGCCCGGTGGGCACGGTCAAGTTGCTGTTCGAGCCCCAGTACACCCGCTTCCGCAACCTGGCCACCCCCTGACAGGGGAGGCCCGTGCCGCCGCTCAAATCGGAGGCTGGTAAACCACCCCGATGGAATGGCCCACCGAGCGTTCCGCCAAGGGGGCATTAAGCAGTTCCGCCTGCTGGCTGGCGGAATTCCACCAGGCCATCTGGGTGGAGCCGCCGCCATCGAGATTGAGGCCATTGCTGGCCCCGAAGCCCTGGAGCAGTTGGCCCACATCCCAATCGGTGGCGCCGATGTAGGTGGGGGAGGGCAGCAGGGGCTTGGTCGGGTCGATCTGCCGGTCGACGGTCATCAGCACCACATAGCGGCCGTCGTTGCTCATCCCCAGGCCGGTGCGGGCGTTCTGGATCACCCGATCGCCGCGCACCAGGCC
>Ga0114976_10001659_pt1 | contig 13933 bp, 12 predicted proteins | sample S_130805_EF_Meta_FD_87319 | JGI IMG/M metagenome (GOLD analysis project Ga0114976, IMG submission 87319) | Freshwater microbial communities from Lake Simoncouche, Canada to study carbon cycling - S_130805_EF_MetaG | ecosystem: Environmental > Aquatic > Freshwater > Lake | place: Lake...
ACGATGTCGAGGGCGCGGGGCAGCGATCCGTTGTGGTTACCAGATATTTCGGCAACGATTAGGGGCCCGCGCTCCGGGAAAGAATGCTGAGACGGCATCGAAACTCCTCCTAATTCCGCGCGATACGGTCGTTACGCGACGAGAGCGCTGCGCACCACGTCGATGACCCGTGACACCTGGTCGGCGTTTAAATCAGCAAACATCGGCAACGAAATCTCTTGCTCGTAGTAGGTTTCGGCATTCGGACACATGCCTCGCTTGTAGCCCAGATCTTCGAACACAGGATGCCAGTAGGCCGGAATGTAGTTGACCTGCACCAGCACGCCCTGCTCACGCATGTACTCAAAAACCTCACGTCGACGACCGTCGAGCACTCGAATGGGATACAGGTGCCACATCGGGTCGACGTAGTCGCGCTTTGCCGGAAGGATGAGGCCGTCCAAGTCGGCAAGCTCGGTGCTGTACCGATCGAAAATAGCCGCGCGACGAGCTTTGAATTCTGCGATGCGCTTGATTTGATTCAACCCAATGGCGGCAAGCACGTCGGGCAGGCGGTAGTTAAGTCCAAACGCATGCACCTCTTGGTGCCACGGACCTTCATCGGGATAGCGCTGCTCATCTTTGTTGCGCACCAAACCGTGAGAACGGAATCGTCGAGCGCGTTCGACGATTGCCCCATCGGGAGACACTACCGCGCCCCCCTCCCCGGTTGTCATGTTCTTGGTCGGAAAGAAAGAAAACTCAGTGACGTCGGCGAGGCTTCCCACGGGACGACCGCGATAGAGCGAACCAATGGAATGAGCGGCATCTTCTAAGAAATACGCACCGTTCGCGCGCGCGATGGTCATGAGTTCGTCGGCATCGACGGGGTGCCCGGCATAATCGACACCCGCAATTACCTTCGTTCGTGGTGTCACCAGCGCCTCGGCGCTGGCGGGGTCTATGTTGCCCGTGTCTTCCTGCGTGTCGGCAAATAGCACGGTCGCGCCTTCGGCAATCGCCGTCGCCGCTGTCGCAACAAACGTCATCGGCGACGTAATGACTTCATCGCCCTTCTTCACGCCGAGCGCGGCATAAGCGCAGTGCAGGGCAGACGATCCGGAATTCACGACAGTTGCGTCCGGCGTACCTGCCAACGCAGACACAGCCGCCTCAAACTCTGAGACAACGGGCCCCATGGTGAGCCAATCCGTGCGCATCACATCGGCAACCGCGGCAATGTCCTCCTCAGAGATGGACTGACGACCGTAAGGAATGCTCACGCTCAGGCGAACTTCTCGATAAGGTCACGCAACGCGGGAACATCGAGCCACTGGTCATTCGTGTCGGAGCGATACGCGAATCCGTCGGGAACCTCTTCTCCCTTGGGTGCCACGAAGCCCCATTCCGCGATCGTAGGAAGAATCACGTACCGGTCCTTCAGCAATAGCGTGCGGCGACTGTCGTCTTCGGAAATCATTTCCTCATGGAGCTTCTCTCCAGGGCGAATTCCCACCGTGTGGGTTTTCGATCCCGGAGCAACGGCCTCAACGAGGTCGAGAATTCTCATGCTGGGAATACGCGGCACGTACAGCTCACCACCGACCATCGAGTCGAACGAGTCGACAACGAACTGCACAGCCTGAGGCAGCGTGATCCAGAATCGCGTCATGCGCTCATCGGTAATCGGAAGCGACTCGCCCTTGGCAGCGAGTTCTTTGAAGAACGGGATGACAGAACCACGGCTCCCCATGACGTTTCCGTAGCGGACCACCGAAAAACGCGTCTCATAGCCGGCGGCGTAGTGGTTGGCCGACTGGAAGAGCTTGTCGGCGGCGAGCTTCGTCGCACCGTACAGATTGAGTGGGCTCGACGCCTTGTCCGTTGAGAGCGCGACGACTTTCTTGATTCCCGTGTCGATGGCCGCCTCAATGACGTTTTGAGATCCGATGATGTTGGTTTGCACGTACTCAAACGGGTTGTATTCCGCGGTGTCTACTTGCTTGAGCGCGGCGGCATGCACGATGTAGTCGATACCGTGCAATGCACGCATCAACCGGTGCTGGTCGCGAATGTCACCGAGGAAAAACCGCAGACGCGGGTCGTGATTGAATCGCAGCCGAACTTCGTACTGCTTGAGCTCATCACGCGAAAAAATAACGATCTTCTTCGGGTTGAGGTGCGCGAGTGCGTACTCAATGAAGGCCTTACCGAATGAACCGGTGCCACCCGTGATGAGGATTGACGAACCTTCTAGAATGGACAAAGCCAAACCTCCGAAAAATTGGGCTGAGAGCCGATTTACAACTATGCGAGCCTACCAAACGATGACGGAGTGTCAGGGTCGCTGGTGATTCGCCCATCGAGAGGATTTTCATAGTGAAAGTGCTCCTCCGCGCTGATGCATCAGCAACACAGGGCACGGGCCACGTAATGCGATGTCTGACACTTGCGGAAGCGCTCCGGGTCGCCGGTCATCATGTTGTTCTGGCCACAAACAATTCCGGGGTGGCCTGGCTCGATGAACTCGTGATTGCCCAGGGGCTCGACGTGGTTCACGTCGCACAACATTCCCTCGATTCCGAGCTCGTGGGGTCAGTCGCGCCCGACTGGCTCGTTGTTGATTCCTATGAGATCCGGCACACCGCGATCTCAGCGTGCCGGAACAAAGCCAAGGTTCTCGCCATCGTCGACGGTGACGACCGCTCCATCGACGCGGACCTTTTTCTCGATCACAACATCGGAGCAGAAGACCTGTCCTGGCCCGCGGATGTTCGAAGCCGACTTCTCGCGGGCTCACGGTACGCCCTCGTTCGCGAGGCGATTGTCTCGGTTCGGCGCGAGCGCCCGTGGCAATTCACGACAGACTCCCCGCATGTTGTTGCGGTCATGGGAGGAAGCGATCCAACGGGCACCATCGTTCCCGTAACCCGAGCGATTTGCGCGCTAGATTCACCCGTGACCGCAACCATTGTCACTGCCCCGGCATGGCACGCTGAGGTGGTGTCTTTGACACAAGACCGTCCGGGATTTCAGGTACTTACGCCCACGCGTGATCTTCCGTCAGTGCTCGCTCGAGCGGATGTCGCCGTGTCGGCCGCCGGAACATCGTCGTGGGAATTCTGCACGCTCGGCATTCCGTCAGTCTTGATGAGCGTCGTCGAGAATCAACGCACGGGCTTGCGGGAACTCACGGATCGAGGACTGGCTTGGGGAATTGATACCGCGAACGTGGCGGAGCATGACCTTGTCGATCAGATTGGAAGCGCGCTCCGCTCCTTGCTGGGCGACGACGAACTTCGACGGACTATCTCGCAAAACTGTCTGAAATCGTTTGATGGTCTCGGTGCCAAGCGGGTGGTCGATGCCATGGCCGACATTAAGTGACCTATCTCCGCTTCTTTGCGCGAAGACTCGCACGGTTAAATTCACGACTGCGATGGCGCCACACGTCGACCGTTGCGGCTATCGCATCCCTTATCGACGGATTACCGCCCGAGACGAGGAGGGCCGCTAACGCGACGGCCCGAGGAGGCCGGCTCACATCCCACGTTTCCCAGCCCGGTCTCGACAGATCGACCTCTCGGTCACGCTTGACCAAATAGGCAATGAACTTCTTGGCGCCAAACGAATCCACTTTCCATGGGCTCATTTTCTTCGCTGTGAGTTCGTCTGCTCCAAACACTTCACGCACGTCAGCTACTTCGCCGTAGCGGGAGGCGGCGCACGTCCACACGGGAATCCCTCGCGCGCTTGCCTCGAGTCCAATCGTCGAGTCCCACACCACCACGGCATCCGAAACGTCGAGCAGAGCATACGAACTCACCGGGTTGTCGTGAGTGATGACTATGAGGTTGGGATGCTTTTCCGCGAGCAACCGCAGATCGGCTCGCTCTCTCACGAAGCACTCATGCGCTTTTGTCGCGAGATTCGGATGCACGCGCAGGTAACACAAGGCTCCGAGTTTCTCGAAATATGTGAGCAACGCATCGAATGCCTCGAATTGGGATTCCCACCGATGCAATTGCCACTCGGGTCCGAGAAACAGGAACTCGTCTTGTGACGACGTGAAGAACCCGACTGCCATTTGTGAGGCCGGTCGATGTGCGACGGCGTACGGGACTGTGTTGACCCAGTTGGCCGAGAACTCGTTCGACGAGGCCGTCGATGGAGCGCGACGGGCGAGCCAGATATCCGCCGTTTCAACGATCTCCCGCTGAGATAAGCCCGCCAAGACGTCAGCCACCGAGCCTTGAGACACCAGTCGGTTCTGTGGTGCGTAGGGCTGAACGTAGGCGCCACTCGGGGTTTCACCTTTTTCAAAGTGAACCGTCGACACGGCGCATTCTTGGGCCGCCAGAAAAGCCATCTTCTGCGCGGGAAAACGGCCGTTTGCTACGTTCATGCGGACGACCTGCCGGCTGGTGAGCAGAAACCGCAGCGCCGAGTATATTTGCTCACCCTCACGGAAGAGGGCCTCGGCAATTCTCCGTACACGGCGAATGCGTCGGTTGGGCCGATCCGTTCGGTAGTACGTGATGAGCGCGGACTCCACAGCGATGTTGAGAAGGTCGACGTGCGTTTCGGTGAGCTGCAGCGCAGGCGCCTCCTTCAACACTTCCCTGACATCAAGATATTCAGCGCCGAGACTAGTCATCCGTTTCGCGATATCGTGCCCTGGATGCCGCAGGCCAAAGGCATGCAGAGTGGGGCGGTGAAACGACTCGGCAGGCACGGGCGATATCGATGAGGTATCGAGAACGAGAGCGATGTGTCCCAATCGGATGTCTTCCAGCACGAGGCTTTCGGCAATGCGCAGGTAAGCAGGGTCGTAACTGGCGACAATCGTGAGTGCGTACGTCATGCCCGCCATGATTCTCTGAGGTTTTCGGGATAATGGAGCGTGTTGATTTTACCCGCACGAAAGTGCCGCTTCGTGCCCGGCGGAAGCCACTCGTGATTCTGCTGAAGCCGATTGAGACGGAGAGATTCTCCTTGGTGTGTCTCGACGAAGATTTCGCCACTGAGACATATCTCCGTTGGCTCGCCGACGACGAAACGACGGCTTTCCTCGAAACACGCTTTGCACCTGTGGGTAATCTGCAACTCCTCCGTGATTACGTGACATCACTACTGAAATCAACGGACTCTTATTTATTGGCCATCGTGACGAACGAAACCCACGAACACATCGGCAACATCAAGCTCGGTCCCATCAATGTGCATCACAACACGGCATCCATTGGCCTGTTCATTGGCTCGAAAGAGTGGTGGGGGAAGGGTGTCGCGACGGAAACGGTCGCAGCCGTGACGGCATGGGCATTCGACACCGTCGCGTTGACCAAGGTGTCCGCTGGAGCGTATGCGTCGAACGTGGCATCAATCCGTGCATTTGAAACGTGTGGATTTTCCCGAGAAGGCCTCCTCCGAAGCCAGGTTTCGCTCAACTCGGGAGAGCGTGACGACGTCGTCATGCTGGGGAAAGTCAATCCCAATGCCTGAACTCGGCCTCGGCACGGTGGCCTTCGGGGTGGACTACGGAATCACGAACACTCACGGAGCGCCAAGCGAAGATGTGGTTCGGGGGATTCTTGACACGGCACATCGGGCTGGGATCACGCTTTTCGACACGGCCGCGGATTACGGTACAGCCCAGGAACGCTTGGGCAATCTGACGCGTGACCGCAGCTCTGAAAGCGCGTCTTCGTCTGTGGACAGAAGGTACGTCACCAAGTTTTCCCTCGCGGTCGATGGAAGTGTTCCCACGCGCGAGAGCCTTTTCGGAAAATCCATGAGTCAGCTGGGAGTAGATCACCTCGAGGGCGTGCTCTTTCACAAGTTGTCGGACCTCTCTGACAATCGTCGCGCGCACGCCGTCGAAATCCTGCGAGACGCTCGCGCAGCCGGCACCGTCAATCGAATCGGTGTCAGCATCTACGACGAAGCCGATCTCGAAAACGCTCTCAACGTTGTACCCGACCTGGACCTGATTCAACTCCCGGCGAACGTTTTCGACGTCCGCCTGCTCGACTCGGTTCTCCTCAGCGAGTTGGTTTCGCGTGGAGTGCAGGTTCACGTGCGAAGTGCCTTTCTGCAGGGGCTTGTGTTTGCGCATCCGGATGTCCTGCCGACCTTCTTCGCCCCACTGAAAGCCCCACTCACGGCGCTTCACGAGGAAGCCGCCCGACGAGAGGTGAGCGTGCAATCGATTGCGCTCGGCGCGCTCAAGTTTCATCCCCATGTTTCGGCCGTCATCGTGGGGGCACAGTCACCGAGTGAATTGCAGGACATTGTCGACGCGTGGACGTCAGCTTCGGCGCCAACCCGACGTGACATCGAGCTCGCAGACATTCCTGCTGCGGTTCTCGACCCCCGTCAATGGCCATCAACAAAGGTGGAGTCATGATTCTCGCGATTCTGCAAGCCCGGCTCAGTTCGACTCGGCTACCCGGCAAAGTTCTCATGAACCTTCACGGCGAGCCGATGATTCTTCGTCAGATCGAACGGATTCGACAATCCGCGAGGATCGACACGTTAGTTGTCGCAACCAGTGTGGATCCTCGCGACGACGAACTCGAACTTGTGCTCCAGAAATCCGGAATCGAAGTTCGACGGGGACCCCTCGATGACGTTGTCGAGCGATTCCGGCTGGTTGTGGAGGAATTTGAGCCCGATGTGATTGTTCGGCTCACTGCCGATTGTCCCTTGACTGATCCAGAGGTAATCGACGCGGTTATTGATGAACACCTCGCGAAGCAAGCTGACTACTCATCCAACACGCTGTTTCCAACCTTCCCGGACGGCCTCGATGTGGAATGCATCGACGCGCAGGCGTTTCAGCGGCTGTGCGAACTTCCGCTGAGCGAGATGGAACGCGAGCACGTCACGTTGGGCATGTATTCGCGACCCGAGGACTTCACACTCAACTCGGTTGAGCAGCAACCCGATCTCAGTCATTTACGTTGGACGGTGGACGTTCCTGACGACCTGTCGTTTGCGAGACTCGTATATTCTCTTCTCTACGACCAGAAACCCGCATTTCGACAACGAGATGTCCTCGAGCTCGTGACCAATAATCCCGCGCTCTCGCGCACCGATTCCGAGGTCGCCCGAAACTCGGGGCTTAGTAAATAGTCACTCAGGAGGACTGATGGCACACGATTCGAATCGTTACGAAAAATCGTTGGCGCAGTTGGCGATTGCGGAAGAAGTCATTCCCCTCGGCGCCCAAACCGTCAGCAAGTCTCGGCTAACTCTCCCGGCCGGCATCGCTCCGCTTTACGGCGACCGAGCCGAGGGATGTCGCATCTGGGATATCGACGGGAACGAGTACGTCGACCTCATCAGCGGTCTTGCGGCCATCAACATTGGCTACGGAGACCCGGCCATTACCGAGGCGGTCGTCGCTCAGGTTCCGCGTGGGGTGACCATTTCTCTCACGCACCCGATCGAGAGCGACGTCGCACGACTCATCGTTGACTTGGTTCCCTCGGCCGAGATGGTGAGATTTGGCAAGAACGGTTCTGACGCAACATCAGCGGCGATTCGTGTTGCTCGCGGATACACCGGGCGCGACCACGTCGTGGTGTGCGGCTACCACGGCTGGCATGACTGGTACATCGGGACATCACCAACCCGCAACCTCGGCGTGCCAGATGATGTTGCTGCGCTGGCGCACTCTGTTCCGTTCAACGACCTCAGCGCCATGGAAGAAGCTCTCTCGGCACATCCCACCGCCGCAATCATCATGGAAGTCATGACCGTGGACTGGCCCGAGCCTGGGTATCTCGAGGGCGTACGCGAACTCGCGACCAAGTACGGCGCTCTTCTCGTCTTCGACGAAATGATTACGGGCTTCCGTTTTGCGAATGGCGGTGCTCAGGAATTTTTCGGCGTCACGCCAGACCTCTCGACCTTCGGAAAAGGAATGGCAAACGGCTACCCGATCTCTGCCATCGTCGGAAAGCGCGAGTACATGATGGTTCTCGAAAAGGCATTCTTCACGGGAACTTTTGGTGGCGAACTCCTTTCGTTGACGGCGGCCAAGGTGGTGTTGGAGCGCATCAAGAACACTGATGTACTCACGCGCATTTCAGCGCGTGGTGAGCTGCTGGCAGAGCGCGTTAACCAGGTGATCGAATCGTCGGGCGCTTCAGACGTCGTGTCGTTGCAGGGACACCCAACCTGGAAGTTCTTGGTGTGGAACCCCGATTTGGGCGCCGAGGTGGCCGATCTCAAGGTCCTGTTCATGCAGGAAATGTCGAAGCGCGGCGTCCTGATGATTGCCACGCACAACGTGATGGATGCGCATGATGATGCCGCGTTTGACACAATCTGCGCTGCCTACGCCGGGACACTTCCCATCATTCTCGAGGCAATCGCGCAGGGCGATGCGCGTGACCGGCTCCACGCAGAGGTGCCAGAGCTCGCACCCCGCGTACGCTAGCGACGTCCCCGTAGTTGTTTGACTGCGGAGTCTCCACGGTCGAGTCGTAGAATGAAGGCCGAACACAATCGTTGTCGTGAGGAGTTGCATCGTGTCCGACGTTGTTGAAGATTTCGATCCGCTGTTCTACCGCCCGTGTATTTTTCCCATCCTGAGTGGCTACTCCTACGGAACCGCCATCACGGTGAACAATGGCCTGCGCACAGGTCCGCACGCCACTGATTTTCAGCTTTCGCTGTCTTTTTTTGACAACTCCGGCCAGCACGTGGTGACAACAGACGTTTTGCATGAACTTGCTCCGGGAGACATCGTCAAGATTGATACCCGCGACGTTCTCAAGAAGCTGAAAATTACTCCGCGCGGAAACATGCTGGGAATCGCACACATGGTTCCGAAGCGGTTCGCCGGCCAAGAGTTGGTCTCTGTGACGCGCGGCGAGTTGATGGCTCACGTGAGTTCGTCCGACGACTTCATCGAGTTCCGCCAGGAACCCAAGGGGGTCATCACCGGAGTGGCCTACCAGATGGGTCCACAAAATGATGATCGGTTCAACAAAACCCGCACGACGCTCTTGCAGGCCCCAAAGGCAATCGTGACGCCGACGGTAGACACACTCTTCGCTTTGATCAACGCTTCAACGTCCATCCAGTATGAAGACGTTGCCCACATGGAATTCTGGTTGGTTGATCCGGCAGGCAACAAGGTTGCTCGCGGCGACGTCACTGTTCCACCATGGTCGTGCCGATTTGTCAGCGTTCGCGACCTTCTCGTGCAAAACAATCTCCTCGATGAGTTCATTGCACAGGGTGGACTCGGCATGATTGTCGGTCTGTCGCGCGACTCCGGCCTCGTACCGATTTCGATGACGATGAACCTCGAGACGGGAGCCATTGCGTGCGACCACACGCTCCCCCCGGTCTACTACTTCACAACCTGGGGCGGGCAGCGGCGCATCGAAGCAAACGCGCGACTCTACGACACGTTCTTTGCCGATTCGGATGGGCTCCAACTGGAGGAGGTTCTCCGTGTCAGCGCTTAGCACTCTGATGAAGAACCCGGTCGCACAGGGCAGCTATCGGAAACTTCTCGAATCCGGATTCGTTCCCCGCCGTGCGTTCGCTCACTATTTCATGAACACGGCGGGCATCCGCAGTCGGGTTCACCTGCAGAACTACTACTCGATGTTTTTTCCGGATGACCTCACTCCGGTTGACGCGCGGGTCTGGCTCTACGATTCGCGCGGGTCGCTCCTCGCGCACCGCACTTTCGCGATTCCCGCATTCGGTCAGCTGTATCTCGAAATCAGTGACATCGCCGGAGAGGATCTTGACTCCGAGGGCATGATTGTCGTCGACGTGGTTCCCCCGAAGGCCACGAAACACAACCTCAAGACCCTGCCCAATATTCAAGCGCTCACGGTGCAAACCCCATTCTGGGTCTCCTACCGGGATGACGACGACAATTACATGTACGTGCACTCCATCGAGGTCTACCGCGGTCGGGTATTCGGGGCGGTATGGCCCGTGAACCAGATGCTGGCACGTGCCCCGCAGGCCCGTGAGCCCTGGGAATCCTGGCGACTGCTCGACGTCAACCTGCTCGACGAACTGCAAGTTGTCGTGATGAACCACTCCGCCACGACGGGAACCACGCGAGTGAAAGTGATCTCGCCCGACGGCGGTGAACTGTGGTCTCACGAAGTCACTCTGAACTCGCGCGAGTCTCGACGCGTCGTTGTCCCGAAGGAGAAAATCGAGGAATGGCGCAAAGCGGGCACGCACGAATCCGTGCGCGTCGCTCTGTCGTCCATACTCTCGGACAACGGGAAGCCCTACGTTCTGCTCCGCTACGGAGACGGTCCGCTGAGCATGCACCACGGCTAGCGAGCGAGCCAGCGTGAGGTTACTTCTCGGGAACGGGAATAGCGATTCCTCTCGCTAACAGTTCCGTGCTCAGCGCATCCGTCAGAGTTCGCGCGTACGTTGCACTGAGGTGCGACCGATCGAGATAGACCGTCACGCCGCCAATCGCCGTGAAACACGATTCGTCGGAACAGAAGTACGACGTCATGTCGAGGGCATCCACGCCAGGGATCTGTGTCGCAGCTAAGAATTGATAGTCAGTTTGACTCGCAAATTGGCTTCGGGGAGCATCACACGCGGTCGCATCCGTCACCTTACTCAAACACAGTGCCGGCGCATCGGGCCATTCGGGATTGTCACGAATGACGACGATGCGTGTCCCTCTCTCGAGCACGGGTTTCCACACGGAAAGAAACCCTTGCGTGGCCTGTTCGGGCGAAAGCACACCACGCTCAACATCTTCGCGAAGGTTTGTCGCGTAACCCACCACGATCATGAGATCGAACCCGTCGTCGCCATTAAGGCGACGAGAGAGCTTCTCACCCCAGGATGTGCACGGCGCATAGTCGGCGCTTCGAGGCGCATCCGAAAACACGCAACTGAATTTTGTGAATGTGGTGACGTTCACCTGGCCACTCGCAATCGGAGCTTCCAGTGCGGGGAACCACGAAGCGGCGTGTGAATCGCCCACAAGTGCAATTCGGAACGGAGCCTGCTTCGAACCAAACGTGCATTCCACGAGCTCGCTCTCCTCGGTGATGCAATTCTTGTCATAGAGGGCAGCTCTGTCCTGATCAGCGACCGCAGGATCGGGTTGCAGCACGGGAAATACATGGGTCGAACAAGACTGCACGTTCTCGAGAAAAGCGGCACCGAAGCACGAGTCGGCGGCAACCGTCTTTTCAATAATCGCCCGGTGCTCCTCATCCACCGTCTGGGCATACCCCACCCACAACGACGGCACCAAGGCAATCAGTGCTGCGCCGAGTGCGACGATGCCCGTTCGCCAATTGGGTGCGGAGACGAGAATCTTCCACATGCGAATGGGGTCTTCGATCCATCGCTTGGTCGCCCAGCCCACACCAATCGTCAGCGCGAGAATTGCCAATTTGACAAGCAGTGATGGTTCGACTCCAAAGGCATACGGAAAAATAACGATGAGCGGCCAATGCCACAGATACACCGAATACGAGATTCCACCGATCCAGACCGCGCAGGCAACGAGTTTGCTCGCGGACCAGCGGAGGGTACCGGGGTGATGACTCGCCGGTGACGCAGAAGCGCGTGCAGCGATGACACACAGGGTTGACGCCACCGGCAACAACGCCGCCAAACCCGGAAACGGCGTCGTCTCGTTGATGAGCCAGAGGGACACGACGAGACCAAGCCAACCGGCGAGCGCGACAACGCGTCGTCGCGCTCGCGCTCGATCAGGAAGAGAGGCACGATTCGCCTCCAGTTCGCCAATGCGAAAAGAGTGCCGCGCGGCAAGTACAGCGAGGAGTCCGCCGGCACCGAATTCCCACGCTCGCGAAAAAGTAGAGAAATAGGCGACCGGTTCCCCCTGATAAACCGCGATCACCGAATAGGTCAGCGACGCGGTCACGACAAGCGCGAGAACGAGGACGAGAACGGCGAACGACCGCTGAATCCGCGGTGCGAGCGAACCGTCGAATCCGGATTCGACGGCCTTGCGACGTCGTCGAATTGTGATGGCGGTCATTGCCAAGGCCAAAAGAATAAGCAGAGGCCATACGATGTAGAACTGCTCTTCCACCGACAGGGACCAGAACTGTTGCACGGCCGTAGGTGGCTTGTCAGCGGCCAAGTAGTTTGTCGCATCACCGGCCAGCGCCCAGTTCTCAAAATAAAAGACGGAGGCCACGGCCTGCCACACGAATTGCAGCCACATCGCTCGTGGCTGAAATGTGAAAACCAGGGCGGAGGTGACAAGAATGACGAGAAACGCCGCGGGAAGCAACCGTCGAGCCCGCCGTGCCCAGAATGTTCCCAGCCGAATTGTCCCGTGGCGGAAAACCTCACCGACGAGATGTGTGGTGATCAAGTAACCCGAGATCACAAAGAACACGTCCACACCCACGAAACCGCCGACAAACACGTGTGGCCACAGGTGAAAACCCACCACACCCATGACGGCAAACGCACGAAGTACCTGAATGTCCACGCGGAGCGCCGTGCGGCTTGGCTTCGTGAGCGTGGTCATGACACATCCCGAGGTATGAGCGTGCAAGGAGTCGAAACGACGGCAAACTAGGTTGCGAGTATCGAAAAGCGACCGTTTGAGCGTAACAGTCCCGCCTCGAGGCCCACGGTGCGCAAAGATAGTCAACGATGGATTGGCAGAGTAGCGGGGACGTTCTTCCCTCGACGTTTATCACCGACGAGCAGGTGCGGTCTGTCGCGGGCAAACCTCCGGCTACCGGAGCTTGGCGAGATGGCGACCCCGCGGGTGATCGCCAGTTTGCGAATCTGGGACCAATGAATTTCGAGTTCGGCGGACACCTGCCCCATGTGCGAATGGCATACGAAACCTGGGGTGAACTCAACGAGGCCCGCGACAACGCGGTTCTGATATTGCATGCCTTGACCGGTGACAGTCATGTGACGGGCAGCGCGGGAGGAAGTCACCGCACTGACGGCTGGTGGGGCGAGGTGGTCGGCCCGGGCCTCGCGGTCGATACAAACACGTGGTTCGTGGTGGCCCCAAATGTGCTCGGCGGATGCCAAGGCACAACCGGCCCGGCATCGCTCGCGCCCGACGGATACGAGTGGGCCTCGCGTTTCCCGTTCACCACAATTCGCGACCAGGTCACAGCCCAAGCGATGCTCAGCGATGACCTCGGCATCGCGAAGTGGGCAGCCGTCATCGGCGGCTCCATGGGTGCGATGCACGTGCTCGAGTGGGGACTCATGTTTGCGTCGCGCGTCGCGCGACTGGGCATCCTGGCCGCCCCCGCCGCCACGAGCGCCGATGAGATCGCGCTGAACACCGTGCAAATCGAGGCGATTCGGCTCGACCCCAATTTTCGCGGCGGTCACTATTACGATGCGCCTGCCGGAGAGGGCCCACACCACGGCCTCGCACTGGCGCGTCGAATCAGCTTCCAAAACTTTCGAACGCCGCAGGAGCTCAACGAGCGGTTCGATCGGTCGAGTCAGAGTGACATCAGCCCGCTCGGTCATGGCGGTCGGTTCGCCGTCGCGAGTTATCTCGACTTTCATGGAAACAAATTCACGCGCAGATTTGACGCCAACAGCTACATCACGCTCGTCGAAGCGATGAACTCACACGACGTGGGTCGCGACCGCGGAGATATTGATGCGATGCTTGCGCAGATCACCGCCCCGACCCTCGTGCTGGGTATCGACAGCGACCGGTTCTTCCCCTTTGTCGGTCAGCAGCGTATCGCGCGTGCCGTGCCCGGCAACATCGACGGTGATGACACGGTCACGCTCCATAGTGAGTTTGGGCACGACGCCTTTTTGATCGAATCAGAGTTTGTTGGTCGTCACATTCGGCGACTGCTCGACACTGTGGTCTGACTCCCTCGGCACGACGGCGCGCCACAGCATTCGCACGGCCAGTCCGAGCAAGACAAACTCGAGAAGGTTTCGAATCGTGATG
>Ga0114976_10001660_pt1 | contig 13927 bp, 8 predicted proteins | sample S_130805_EF_Meta_FD_87319 | JGI IMG/M metagenome (GOLD analysis project Ga0114976, IMG submission 87319) | Freshwater microbial communities from Lake Simoncouche, Canada to study carbon cycling - S_130805_EF_MetaG | ecosystem: Environmental > Aquatic > Freshwater > Lake | place: Lake...
AAAACTCACGCTCAACCTGCTCCGCCGGACGCGGCCGGACATCTCCGTCCGACGCAAGCGAAAGCGCTCGGGATGGTCCGATGACTTCGCAAGGACCGTCATCGGGCAAATGCGATAGCCCTGTACCCCGGGGCGGGGGTCGTTGCTTCAACTTCGTGGATCTGGTATCGGTACGGATTCGCTGAAAGCCTTGGTCGATGGGGGTTTTTCCTAGTTTATGTTTAGCAACTAAAGACTTTAGGCGCGATTCGGCGCGGTGGGTCACCTGCTGGAGGGCATGCCGGGGGCGCTGGCCGGGGCCAGGGAGGCGGCGCGGATGGGGGTGGCTTCAAGGAGCGATTGGCCGTCCGTCGCCGGGCGCCCATGCGGAACAAAATAGGAAAATCGGGTGAAGGAGGGGTTAACGCCGCCCGTTGCAGCCGTGGCGGCGCCGCGCCAGACTGTTCCGGGTTACGGATGGGGATGATGGACGCGGTCCGGGCGCGCAACCTGGCCCTGGGCGCGATCGGCGCCTGCGGGGTGGTCGCGTTGGGGGTGGCTGCCGCGGCCTGCGCCGGGCCGGTCACGGCGGCCGGCGTGGCCGGGGTGCTCGCCGGCGGGGTCGCGGGCAATGAGGCGCAGGCCTGGCTGCGCAAGCATCTCGGCGCCCTGCATTGCCAGGTCGAGTACGCCGCGGGACTGCCCTCGAACCACGATTATGCCCGCGGCATCCGCACCGCCCAGCGCCGCGCGCTGGAACGCGTGCTGCACGACTGGCAGCCGACCGACGAGGCGGAGACCGAGTTCAAGGCCCGCGCCCTCGGCGCCTGCGGCAGGCTGACCGAGGCGCCGGCGCTGCGCGAGGCGCTGACCACCGATCTCGGCGCGGCGGTGCAGGGATTTCTCGCCGACCCGTTGCCGGGCAGCCCGCAGGGCGAGCGCGCGGCGATGCTCGCGGCCTATGTCGAGGATGCGGTGCTGGAAGAGCTTGACGCGGCGGCGGGCGCGCCGCCGGCGGCCTTCGTCGCGCGCTTCCGCGGGCCGGGCGAGGCCGGGCGGGCCTGCTTCCTCGATGCCTATGGCGCGCATGTCGCGGAGGCGCTGAAGACCGACACGGCGTTCCAGGCGATCTTCGTCGCCGGCGGGCTGGCGGGGATCGAGGGGCTGGCGGTGGATACCGCCGAGGGGATGGCGCGGCTGGAGGCGCAGTTCGGCGGCTTCCTGACCATCCTCGCGCGGGTGGACGAGACCACCACCGCGACGCTCGGGGCGGTGCGCGACCTGGAAGCCGCGATGCCTGCGATCGTCCAGGCGGCGGTGACACAGGCGCTGGCCGAGCGCGGCGTGGCGCCCGCCGCCGCGGCGCCGCAGGCCGCCGAGATCGCGCGGCTTTCCGCCGAGAACGACCTGACCCGCGGCGCGGTCGAGACCTTCCTGAAGGATATCGGCGCCGCCGGCGCCGAGCCGGCGGAGTATGCGGCGCGCTTCGGGCAGATCGCCGGGCGCTACCGCGCGCTGCTCGCCGAGGCCGAGCGGCGCACCAACCTGCCGGCCGCGCAGGAGGCGGAGCGGGCGCGGGCGCGGGACGCGATCCTCGCCGGCGATCTCGATGCGGCCGAGGCGATCCTGCGCGGGCTGGAGGCGCGGATCGCGGCGGTGCGGCGCGAGCAGCAGGAGGTCTTCGAGCAATCCTGCCGCGACGAGGCAGGGGTGAAGGCGGAGCGGGCCGCGCTGGCGAAGACCCGGTTGCGGCACCGCGAGGCGGCGGCGCTCTACGAGGAAGCAGCCGGGCTGCTCGGCTTCGATGCCGAGGCGGCCTGGGCGCGGCTGATGGAGGCCGGTATCGCGCTATACGACCAGGGCGCCGAGTTCGGCGAGAATGCCGCGCTGGTGGAGGCCATCGCCCTCTATGACCGAGCCCTCGTCCTCGCGCCGCGCAGCACGCGAGCACGCGACTGGGCGAGGACGCAGAACAACCTCGGCATTGCGCTCCAGACGCTCGGCGCGCGCGAGAGCGGCACGGCGCGGCTGGAGCAGGCAGTCGCGGCCTATCGCGCGGCGCTGGAGGAACGGACGCGCAAGCGGGCGCCGCTCGACTGGGCGATTACGCAGAACAACCTCGGCAATGCGCTCACGACGCTCGGCGAGCGGGAGAGCGGCACGGCGCGGCTGGAGGAGGCGGTCGCGGCCTATCGCGCCGCGTTGGAGGAACACACGCGCGAACAGGCGCCACTCGGCTGGGCGACGACGCAGAACAACCTCGGCAATGCGCTCGCCACCCTCGGCGCGCGGGAGAGCGGGACGGCGCGGCTGGAGGAGGCGGTCGCGGCCTTTCGCGCGGCGCTGGAGGAATACACGCGCGAGCGGGTGCCGCTCGACTGGGCGATGACGCAGAACAACCTCGGCGCTGCGCTCCAGACGCTCGGCGCGCGGGAGAGCGGGACGGCGCGGCTGGAGGAGGCGGTCGCGGCCTATCGCGCGGCGCTGGAGGAGCGGACGCGCGAGCGGGTGCCGCTCAGCTGGGCGATGACGCAGAACAACATCGGCAATGCGCTCCAGACGCTCGGCACGCGGGAGAGCGGGACGGCGCGGCTGGAGGCGGCGGTCGCGGCCTATCGCGCGGCGCTGGAGGAGCGGACGCGCGAGCGGGTGCCGCTCGACTGGGCGACGCCGCAGAACAACCTCGGCGCTGCGCTCGCCACGCTCGGCGCGCGGGAGAGCGGCACGGCGCGGCTGGAGGAGGCCGTCGCGGCCTATCGCGCGGCGCTGGAGGAGCGAACGCGCGCGCGGGCGCCGTATTCCTGGGCGCAGACGAAAGAGAACCTGGCGATCGTCGGCGAAGTGCTGGCCGAGCGGGGTGGCGGCATGGCGCGGCTGGCCGAGGCGCTCCGCGATGTCGAGGCGGCGCTGGAAGAGTACCAGCGGGCCGGGGCGAGCCACGATATCGGGACGGCGGCCCAGTTGCGCGACCGGCTGCGGGCGAGGCTTGGCGCGGCGCCGGGCGGGGGTACCGGATAGCGGCGGCGCCGGGCCTTCGGGCTTTGCGGCGGCGGGGTTTGGGAGGCGGCCTCACCCGCCCTTCACCAGACCATCGACCGCCAGGCATCCCCATTCCCCCGCGATCAGCGGGTTCACCTCGGCCTCCGCAATCCGCCCGCCGGCCTCGGCCAGCAGCACGGAAAACGCCGATACCGCCCGCGCCACCGCCGCCACATCCGCCTTCGGCGCACCGCGGAAGCCATCCAGCAACGGGAAGCCCTTCAGCGCGCGCAGCATCTGCTCGGCCCGCGCCGGCGAGACCGGCGCCATGTCGAGCACGACGTCCTTCCACAACTCGGCCTGCACGCCGCCGGTGCCGACCAGCACCATCGGCCCGAACTGCCCGTCCTGCCGCCCGCCGAGGATCAGCTCGACGCCCTTCTTCGCCATGGGCTGGACCAGCACGCCGTCGAGCCGGGCGGTGGGGGCGTGCCGCTTCGCGGAGGCCATGATCTCGGCGAAGGCCGCGCGCACCGCGGCGGCGTCCGCAAGCCCGAGCTTCACGCCGCCGACCTCGGTCTTGTGCGCGATGTCGGGGCTGTCGAGCTTCAGCACGACGGGGAAGCCGAGGGCGGCGGCAGCATCGGCCGCGGCCTCCGCGGTCGCGGCGCGGCGTTCGCCGACGACCGGCACGCCGATGCGACCGAACAGCGCCTTGGCCTCGGCCTCCGCCAGCATCGCGCCGGGGGCGGGCAGCAGGGCGAGGGCATCGGCGAGACCGGCGGGCTTCGGCGGTGCCGCGGTGTCCTGCGGGTCGTAATACTGGTGCCACAGCTTGATCGCCTGCATCAGCCGCCGCATCGAGCGGGAGATCGGCACGACCGGCGAGGCATCGGCGGCGACGGCACCGGGGCCCGCGAGGTCTTCGGGAATCCAGGCGACGATGATCGGCTTGCCGCATTGCTGCGAGAGGCCGGCGATCTCGGCGATGCGCGCCGGCGTCGTCTGGTAGTGCGAATAGACCTGGGGGTACACGATCACGCCGTAATGCGGGTCGCTGGCCATCGCCAGCACGCATTTGCCGAAGCTGGCGGGATTGCCGGCGGCCTGCGCGGTCAGGTCGCAGGGGTTGCGGGCGGCGCCGAAGTCGGGGATGGCGGCTTCCAGCACCGCCTTCACCTCAGGCGAGGGCTGCGGCATGTCGAGCCCGAGCGCCTCGGCCTGGTCGGCGGCCATGATGCCGGCGCCGCCGGAGGCGGTGACGATCGCGACCCCCTTCGCGCTCGGCTCGCCGGCCTTGGCGAAGAGCGCGGCGGTCTCGAGCAGCGCGTCGTAATCCTCGACCTCGACCATGCCGGCGCGGCGGAAGGCGGCCGACCAGGCGAGCGCGCTGCCCGCCAGCGAGCCGGTGTGGGAGGCGGCGGCCGCCGCACCCGCATCGCCGCGGCCGAGCTTCATCGCGATGATCGGCTTGCCGGCGCGGCGCGCGGCCTCGCCGAGCAGCAGCAGCCGGCGGCCGTCGCGCAGGCCCTCGACGGCGAGTGCGACCGCGCGGCATTCCGGCATGGAGAGCTGATAGGCCGCGAGGTCGCAGACATCGAGGTCGGTGGCATTGCCCGCCGTCGTCATATGGCAGACCGAGAAGCCGCGCTCGGCCGCCTGCATCAGCGCATAGCCGAGCGCGCCGGATTGCGAGGTGATGGCGACGCCGCCGGCGGGCGCCGTCATGCGGACATATTCCGGCATGAAGGTGACGCCGGCCTTCAGCACGTGGTCGACGATGCCGAGGCAGTTCACGCCGACCAGCGGCAGCCCCGCTTCGCGGCAGCGGTCGCGCAGCGCGGCTTCCTCGGCGACGCGCTCGGCCATGCCGGTCTCGCCATACCCGGAGGCGAAGGCGATGACGCCGCCGGCGCCCTTGGCGATGCAGGCCTCCACCGCCGACATCACCTGCTCGCGCGGCAGGGCGATCAGCACGCAGTCGGGGGAGTCGGGCAGGTCGGCCAGCGTCGCGTAGCAGGGTCGGCCGTGGAGTTCTGACCCGGCGTATTTCGGGTTCACGCCCCAGACCGGGCCGGCGAAATTCACCAGGTTCGTGACGACGCGGCCGCCGAAGCGGGTCGCCTCGGCCGAGACGCCGAGCACGGCGACGCTGCGGGGCGAGAGCAGGCGGCGCAGCGTGGCGGGATCGCGCAAGGGCTCGGGCGCGCTCATTCGGTTCCTCCCCAGGATTGCGCCAAGCCTAGTGGCCGGCGGGCGGGGGTCAACCGGGCGTTGACAGGCGGCCCGCCGGCGTGTGGTTTGGCGCCCAAGGAAACCCAAGGAGCCCAGCATGCCCGATCGGATCGCCCTGCCCGGGAGCCTCGATGTCGTCATCGTCGGCGCCGGCTTCGGCGGGATGTACCAGCTGCACCGGCTGCGCGGGCTCGGGATGGCGGCGCGGATCGTCGAGGCAGCGGATGGGGTGGGCGGCACCTGGTACTGGAACCGCTACCCCGGCGCGCGCTGCGACGTCGAGAGCATGCAGTACAGCTTCTCCTTCGACGAGGCGCTGCAGCAGGAATGGCGCTGGACCGAGCGCTTCGCGACCCAGCCCGAGATCCTGCGCTATGCCAACCACATCGCCGACCGCTACGACCTGCGGCGCGAGATCGCGTTCGGGACGCGGGTCGACAGCGCGGTCTGGGACGCGGCGCAGGCGCGCTGGACGGTGCGGACGGATCGCGGCGACGTCATCACCGCGCGCTTCGTCGTCATGGCGACCGGGTGCCTTTCGGCGGCGCGGCTGCCGGACATCGCGGGGCGCGACGACTTCCAGGGTGCGACCTACCACACCGGCCATTGGCCGCATGAGAAGGTCGATTTCACCGGCAAGCGCGTCGCCGTCATCGGCACCGGGTCGTCCGCCATCCAGTCGATCCCGGTCATCGCCGAGGAAGCCGCACAGGTCACCGTCTTCCAACGCACGCCGAACTTCTCCATCCCCGCGCATAACCGCCCGATCGACGCCGAGTACGAGCAATGGTGGAAGCAGGACTACGCGGCCAAGCGCGCCGAGGCGCGGCGGATGCGCACCGGCATCGTCTACGCGTTCAACGACAAGTCGGCGCTCGAGGTGGACGAGGCCGAGCGCGCCGCGACCTATGAGCGCCGCTGGCAGGTCGGCAGCACGCAGTTCATGGCGGCCTTCAACGACCTGATCCTCAACCCCGCCGCCAACGCGACCGCGGCCGAGTTCGTCCGCGACAAGATCCGCGGCATCGTGCAGGACCCGAAGATCGCCGAGGCGCTGGCGCCGAAGGACCACCCGATCGGCACCAAGCGCATCTGCGTCGATACCGGCTACTACGAGGTCTACAACCGGCCGAACGTCGCGCTGGTGAACCTGCGGGAGACGCCGATCGAGCGGATCACGGCGCAGGGCGTCGTCGCCGGCGGCATCGAGCACCAGGTCGACGCGATCGTCTACGCGACCGGGTTCGATGCCATGACCGGCGCGCTGACGAAGATCGACATCCGCGGCAGCAGCGGGCAGAGCCTCGCGGATGTGTGGCAGGACGGACCCGTCAGCTATCTCGGGCTGATGGTGGCGGGCTTCCCGAACCTGTTCACGATCACCGGGCCCGGCAGCCCGTCCGTGCTGTCCAACATGATCGTCTCGATCGAGCAGCACGTCGATTGGATCACCGACTGCCTCGGCTGGCTGCGCGCGCAGGGCTACGCCTCGATCGACGCCAGCCCCGCCGCGCAGGAAGCCTGGGTCATCCACGGCATCGAGGTCGCCAATCGCACGCTCTATCCGACGGCGGCAAGCTGGTACATGGGCGCCAACATCCCGGGCAAGCCGCGGGTGTTCATGCCCTATATCGGCGGCGTCGGCGTGTACCGCGACAAGTGCGACGAGATCGCGCGCGAGGGGTACACGGGCTTCGTGCTGGGACGCGAGGCACGGGCGGCGGCGGCGGAGTAGCGGAGCGGCCGGGGGAAGCTACCCTCGGGCGCGCAGCTGCGATCGTGCAGGATGTGCGTGAGCGAGGAACTCAGGGGTCAGCGAAAAAACAGCGGCCCCAGGAGGGCCGCTTTTTCCGTCGCTAATTCCTGCGGGGGCCCCGGCGCATGCGATCGCTGCGGGCCACCGCCCTACCGCACCGTGTTGCGCAGCTTGCCGATGCCGTCGATCTCGCACTCGATCACGTCGCCCGGCTTCAGGGTGCGCGGCGGCACCATCGCGTAGCCGACGCCTTCCGGCGTGCCGGTGATGATGATGTCGCCCTTCTTCAGCGTGAAGCCGAGCGAGAGCTGGTGGATGATCTCCTTCACGTCGAAGATCATCTTCGACGTGTTGCTGTCCTGGCGCTTCTCGCCGTTGACGAAGCAGCGGATGCCGGTGTTCAGCGCGTCCATCTCGTCGCGCGGCACGATCCACGGCCCGAGCGGGCAGGAGCGGTCGAGCGACTTGCCCTTGAACCACTGGCCGTAGCGGCGCTGCAGTTCGCGGCCGGTGATGTCGTTGCCGATGGTCCAGCCCCAGACGTGGTCGAGCGCCTTGTCCTTCGGGATATTGGCGCCGTCGGTGCCGATGATGGCGGCGAGCTCGACCTCGTAGTCCAGCCATTCGGTCACGCCGATATGGGCGGGGACGTCGTCATCGGGGGCGATGACGGCTTCCGGGACCTTGGTGAAGAATTGCGGGAATTTCGGCAGCTCGGAGCTGGTGATGCCGCGGGTGCGGTCGCCCTCGGCGACGTGGTCCATGTAGTTGCGGCCGACGCAGAAGACGTTCCGCAGCGGGCGCGGGATCGGCGCGAGCAGCCTGTACGACCCGGCGGCGAGGATGCCGGCGGCGGGCGGCGCCTTCGCGAGCGCCTGCGCGGCGGCCAGCACCGCGGGCCCGGCCTCGATCAGCGCCAGCATGCTGCGCCCGGCCTCGGCCAGCGGGCCTGGCTGCGCGGTGAGGTCGATCACCCGGCCATCGTCGAGCACGACGCCGACACGGGCGCCCTTCGCATCGGAGAAGGTGGCGAGCTTGGTCATGCGGGTCCTCCCAGACGGCGGCGCGCACCATGACACGGCGTGGCGAGGCCGGGAACCGGGGGCTGACCGCACCGGTTCGAGGGCCCATGTTCCGCATGGAGGCAGTCATGGCCGAGCTCACCCGTACCGAGACCGACAGCCTGGGCACGATCGGGATTCCCGCCGAGCGCTACTGGGGGCCGCAGACCGAGCGTGCGCGGCGGCTGTTCAGGATCGGCGGCGAGCGCTTCCCGCCGCTGCTGATCCGCGCGGTCGGGCTGCAGAAGGCAGCGGCGGCGGAGGCCAACGAGGCGCTCGGCGAACTGCCGGCCGCGCTCGCCGGCCCGATCCGCGCGGCGGCTGACGAGATTGCCGCGAACCGCCGCGACGACGATTTCCCGCTGCCGGTCTGGCAGACCGGCAGTGGCACGCAGACCAACATGAACGCCAACGAGGTGATCGCGAACCGCGCGAACGAGCTGCTGGGCAGCCCGCTCGGCAGCCGCACCCCGGTGCATCCGAACGACCACGTCAATCGCGGGCAATCGTCGAACGACAGCTTCCCGACGGTGATGCATATCGCAGCCGCCGAGGCGGTGACGCAGCGGCTGCTGCCCGCGCTGGCGGTGCTGCGCGCCTCGCTGGCGCGGCGCGCGGAGGAATGGGCCGATATCGTCAAGCTCGGCCGCACCCACATGATGGATGCGGTGCCGATGACGCTCGGCCAGGAATGCGATGCCTGGGCGCGCCAGGTGGCACTCGGCGCCGATCGGCTGCGCGATGCCTTGCCGCGGCTGCTGGTGCTGCCGCAGGGCGGCACCGCGGTCGGCACCGGGTTGAACCGCCACCCCGATTTCGACCGCGTCTTCTGCGCGGCGCTGGCCGCGCGCACCGGCCTCGGCTTCACCCCCAACCCCAGCAAGTTCGAGGGCATGGCCGCACACGATGCCCTGGTCGAGTTGCAAGGTGTGCTGAACACCATCGCCGTCTCGCTGCACAAGCTGGCGAACGATATCCGCCTGCTCGGCAGCGGCCCGCGCAGCGGGATCGGCGAGTTCATCGTGCCGGCGGATGGGCTGTCGAGTTCGATCATGCCGGGCAAGACCAACCCGACCCAGGCCGAGGCGCTGTCGATGCTCTGCGCGCAGGTGATGGGCAATACCACCACCGTGAGCTTCGCCGGCGCGCAGGGCCACCTGCAGCTCAATGTCTACAAGCCGGTGATCATCCAGGCGGTGCTGCAATCGGCGACCCTGCTCGCCGATGGCGCGGACAGCTTCGCCGCGAACATGGTCGACAAGCTGGAGCCCAACCGCGAGCGCATCGCGGAGAACCTGGCGCGCTCGCTGATGCTGGTCACCGCGCTCAACCCGCATATCGGCTACGACGCCGCGGTGCGCATCGGCAAGCTGGCGCTGGCCGAGAACCTGCCGCTGCGCGAGGCGGCGGCGCGGCATGGCGTGGCACCCGCGGATTTCGACCGCTGGGTGCGGCCGGAGGCGATGGTCGAGCCCGGGGCGAGCCTCGATGGCGGCTGAGCGCCACCTGCAGAAGCGCAGCCTGCAACTCGCCGGGCACCGCACCTCGGTGGCGTTGGAAGCGGAATTCTGGCTGGCGCTGGAGGCCTCGGCGCGCCAGCGCGGCATCAGCCTGGCCGCGCTGGTCGCCGAGGTCGATGCCGCGCGCGCCGAGCGCGGCCTGCCGCTGGCCAGCGCGCTCCGGCTGCATGCGCTTGCCGAGGCCGGAAAGGCTTCGTAACGGGGGTGCGTTGCGGGGTTCGCGGGACTGTAGCAAGCTGCCTCGGCAAGGGAGGCAAGGTCACGCGACTCGCAGGGGCAGGTCCCCTTGCGCGCGGCGCGGCCCGGCCTGAAGCTTCGGCCCAAGAAGCCCGACAGGGGAAACTCGTGTGAAGCCCACCGACATCCGCAATCCCGACTACTTCCACAAGGTGGTCGACTGCCAATGGGCGTGCCCTGCCCATACGCCCGTGCCGGAATACATCCGGCTGATCGCGGCGGGCCGCTACAGCGACGCCTATATGGTCAACTGGCACTCCAACGTCTTCCCCGGCATCCTCGGCCGCACCTGCGACCGGCCGTGCGAGCCGGCCTGCCGCCGCAGCCGCGTCGAGGAGGAGCCGGTGGCGATCTGTCGCCTGAAGCGCGTCGCCGCCGACAACAAGGACGACATCCGCCACCGCCTGACGCCGATCCCGAGCGCCAAGAACGGCAAGCGCATCGCCTGCATCGGCGCCGGGCCGTCGTCGTTGACCGTCGCGCGCGACCTGGCGCCGCTCGGCTACGAGGTGCATGTCTATGACGGCGAGAAGCAGGGCGGCGGCTTCATCCGCAGCCAGATCCCGCGCTTCCGCCTGCCCGCCGAGGTGATCGACGAGGAGGTCGGCTACATCACCGATCGCGGCGGCGTCGTCACGCATTACGGCGAACGGGTCGAGAGCCTGAAGGGCCTGCTGGCCGAGGGCTATGATGCGGTCTTCGTCGGCTGCGGCGCGCCGCGCGGCCGCGACCTCGACGTGCCCGGCCGCGCCGAGGCGGCCGAGAACATCCATATCGGCATCGACTGGCTGTCCTCCGTCTCCTTCGGCCATGTCGAGAGCGTCGGCCGGCGCGTGATCGTGCTCGGCGGCGGCAATACCGCGATGGATTGCTGCCGTTCCGCGCGGCGCCTCGGCGGCGAGGAAGTCACGGTGGTGGTCCGCTCCGGCTTCGAGGAGATGAAGGCCTCGCCGTGGGAGAAGGACGACGCGATGCGGGAGGGCATCCCGATCCGCAACTTCCTCGTCCCCAAATCCGTGCTGCACGACAACGGCAAGCTCACCGGCATGCTCTTCGAGCATGTGAAGGCGGTGTTCGACGAGAAGGGCCGCCGCAGCCTGGTGCCCTCCGGCGAGCCGGACGTAACCATCGCCGCCGACACCGTGCTGGTCGCGATCGGCCAGGAGAACGCCTTCCCCTGGATCGAGCGCGATGCCGGCCTGGAGTTCGACCGCTGGGGCCTGCCGAAGCTCAACCCCGAGACGCTGCAATCGAACATCCCCAGCGTCTTCTTCGGCGGCGACGCGGCCTTCGGCCCGAAGAACATCATCTGGGCGGTCGCGCATGGCCACCAGGCGGCGATCTCGATCGACCTGTTCTGCCGCGGCGAGGACGTGGCGCAGCGCCCGCCGCCGGAGACCCAGCTGATCAGTCAGAAGATGGGCATCCACGAGTGGAGCTACGGCAACGACGTCTCGCTCGACCTGCGCTTCAAGGTGCCGCATGCGCCGGACGACGTGGCGCTGCGCGACATCAAGCTCGAGGTCGAGCTCGGCTATGACCGCGAGCTGGCCTTCAAGGAGGCCGAGCGCTGCCTGAACTGCGACGTGCAGACGGTTTTCGGCGCCTCGCTCTGCATCGAATGCGACGCCTGCGTCGACATCTGCCCGGTCGACTGCATCACCTTCACCGCCAATGGCGAGGAAGCCGACCTGCGGACGCGGCTGAAGGCGCCGGCGACCAATCTCGAGCAGGCGCTCTACGTCCAGGACGGGCTCAAGACCGGCCGCGTCATGGTCAAGGACGAGGATGTCTGCCTGCATTGCGGCCTCTGCGCCGAGCGCTGCCCGACCGGCGCCTGGGACATGCAGAAGTTCCTGCTGGAAGCCGCCAAGGCCGCGCGCCCCGTGGCGGCGCTTGCGGCGGAGTGAGTGCGATGCCCGTGATCAACGACTTCGTCGTCAAGTTCGCCAACGTCAACGGCTCCGGCTCGGCGAGCGCCAACCAGCTGTTCGCCAAGTCGATCCTGCGCATGGGCATCCCCATCGCGTCACGCAACATCTTCCCGAGCAACATCCAGGGCCTGCCGACCTGGTTCGAGGTGCGCGTCAGCGGCGAAGGGCATCTGGGCCGGCGCGGCGGCGTCGACCTGATGGTCGCCATGAATCCGCAGACCTGGGACCGCGACATCGCCGAGATCGATCCCGGCGGAACCCTGCTGTATGACAGCACGCGGCCGATGCCGGCCTCGCGCTTCCGTGACGACATCAAGGTCATCGGCATACCGCTGACCCAGCTCTGCAACGCCAACTACACCGATGCGCGGCAGCGCCAGCTGCTGAAGAACATCATGTATGTCGGCGCGCTCTCGGCGCTGATCGGCATCGAGCCCGAGGTGATCGAGCAACTGCTGGCCGAGCAGTACAAGGGCAAGGAACGCCTGGCGAAGCCGAACCGCGACGCCTTCCACATGGGCCGCGACTACGCCCTGAAGAACCTCGACTGCCCGCTCGACCTTCGGCTCGAACGCGCGGACGGCGTCGGCGACCGGATCTACATCGAGGGTAATGCCGCGGCCGGGCTCGGCGCGGTCTATGGCGGTGCGACGGTCTGCGCCTGGTATCCGATCACGCCCTCGACCTCGCTCGCCGAGGCCTTCGAGCGGTATTGCAAGCGCTTCCGCACCGAGCCCGAGACGGGCAGGAAGCGCTACGCCATCGTGCAGGCCGAGGACGAGCTCGCCTCGATCGGCATCGTCATCGGCGCGGCCTGGAACGGCGCGCGCAGCTTCACCGCGACCTCCGGCCCCGGCATCTCGCTGATGCAGGAATTCGTGGGCCTGGCGTATTTCGCCGAGATCCCCGCGGTTATTTTCGACGTGCAGCGTGCCGGGCCCAGCACCGGCATGCCGACGCGCACCCAGCAATCCGACCTGCTCTCGGCCGCCTATGCCAGCCACGGCGACACCAAGCATGTCGTGCTGCTGCCCGAGGACCCGCACGAATGCTTCGAGTTCGGCGCGCAGTCCTTCGACCTGGCGGACCGGTTGCAGACGCCGGTCTTCGTGCTGCTCGACCTCGACATCGGCATGAACGACTGGCTCTGCGAGCCCTTCAGATGGGACGAGACCCACCGCATGGACCGCGGCAAGGTGATGACCGCGGAGGAGCTCGAGGCCGGCAAGACCTTCGGCCGCTACCTCGACGTCGATGGCGACGGCATCCCCTACCGCACCTATCCCGGCACGCATCCGGGCAAGGGCGCCTTCTTCACCCGCGGCACCTCGCGCGACCGCTTCGCCAAATACACCGAGGTCGGCAGCGCCTATGTCGACAACATGCAGCGGCTGCTGAAGAAGTTCGACACGGCCAAGCAGATCGTCCCGCACCCGATCGAGCGCCAGGCCAGCCAGCCGACGCGCACCGGCGTGCTCTACTTCGGCAGTTCCTCGGCCGCGATGACGGAGGCGCTGACCCAGCTCGAAGCCGATGGCGTGCATGTCGATGCCATGCGCATCCGCGCCTTCCCCTTCCATGACGACGTGCTCGCCTTCATCGCCCGGCACGACCGCGTCTTCGTCGTCGAGCAGAACCGCGATGCCCAGCTGCGCACGCTGCTGATGACGGAAGGCAATGTCGATGCCTCCCGCCTGATCCCCATCCTCCACTATGACGGCACGCCCATCACCGCGCGCTTCATCCGCGCGGCGATCGCCGACCGCGCCGCGGCGCTGAAGGTCGTGCCCTTTGCAGGAGCCGCCGCGGAATGAGCTTCCTTCCGAAACCCAAGCTGCACCACCCGAAGCTGCCGACGAACTCGCTCGGCTTCACCCGGCGCGACTACGAGGGCGCGATCAGCACGCTCTGCGCCGGCTGCGGCCATGACTCGATCTCGGCGGCGATCATCCAGGCCTGCTTCGAGCTCTCGATCGAGCCGCATCGCGTCGCCAAGATGTCGGGCATCGGCTGCTCGTCGAAGACGCCGGACTACTTCCTCGGCGCCTCGCACGGCTTCAACTCGGTGCATGGCCGGATGCCGTCGGTGCTGACCGGCGCGAACCTGGCCAACCGCGACCTGATCTATCTCGGCGTCTCCGGCGATGGCGACAGCGCCTCGATCGGCTTCGGCCAGTTCGCGCACAGCATCCGGCGTGCGGTGAACATGACCTATATCGTCGAGAA
>Ga0114976_10001662_pt1 | contig 13924 bp, 12 predicted proteins | sample S_130805_EF_Meta_FD_87319 | JGI IMG/M metagenome (GOLD analysis project Ga0114976, IMG submission 87319) | Freshwater microbial communities from Lake Simoncouche, Canada to study carbon cycling - S_130805_EF_MetaG | ecosystem: Environmental > Aquatic > Freshwater > Lake | place: Lake...
GCTTTTCTACATATTTAAATCCGATAAAGCTTGCAAGAATAAATATAGGAGTAAGTGCAAATATTACACAAATATATTTTTCTGGTGATAACTGTTGTGAATTTTCTATTCCAATTAATAAATATATTAATACGAATAACAATACTCCATGTAATAAGTAAGTACTATAACATACCTCTCCCAAAAATTTTAAAATCGAACTTTTCAATATGCCAAACACATTATTTCCTAAGGCAATCAGATTAAAAATAATTATCAGTAGAATTTTGCAAAACCCATCTTCTGGTCTATTATACTGAAATATTAAAATAAGACAAAGCAGAATTAGTAGTGTAAATATTGGCGAATTATAGTTCGTTTTGTTGCTAAAATTTTTAATTAAGAATGGAGTGATCACACCACCAACAAATGAAAGTAAATGATGAATATTGAATCCTTGATATTTGTAAAAAACCATCATGAATAATATGCTACAGAAAATAAGTATATTGGAGGGTTTATTGTTTAACATTAATAATGAAATGAGTGGCAAACAGAAGTAGAACATCCATTCGTAGGGCAATGACCAAACAACACCAGCAGTAATTCTTGTGGTATATTCAAAATTGTTAATTGTGGGGTTACCGAAAAGGGTAAATGTTAGCCAATCGAAAACACTTTTAGAGAAGGTGTAAATATCAACCTTCAATTGACCGCGACTAATAATGAATACAATTGAAAAAACCAGAAGCATCGTTATAAGATACATAGGAACTAATCGATACAATCTCGAAATATATAGCTTTCTCCAATCGGTTTTTACGTTATTTCTTTTATAGTTTAAAAGCTTATTAGTAAACAGAAATGCTGTTATCATAAAGAAAAAAGATACACTTGCCGGACCTAATTGATTATAAAAATTAGATTTAGGAGCTGTCCATTCGTGAAGATGTAGAAATTGATGCCAAACGCTAGCATGATGTATAAATACACTTATAGCGAGTAATCCTCTCAATCCATCTATATTTTCAAATCTTGATTTATCAGTTGTAAGCTTAAACTTTAAGTTTAATAAATAAGCAGTCAAAAATGCAATTACATATATCACTAAAGCAAATGCTGGATGTAATGGATTCATCGTATCTAGTAGCCGCTCGTTCTACTTTTCTATTAATTCTAAACTAGTTTAATTTTAAATTGTCTTGATAATAATTGCAGTATCGCTATCAATTTATTTCCACTGAAAACTTTCTAATAACCTATTAATGTCTTGTTTGGTGTACTCAACAACGGGTGCTAATGAATCGGCGTTGGGTTCTGTATTGAAATATAGTGCTGCTCGTAGAAAGTGCTTTGTACTATCGGTCACAAAAAATTGTAATGGCGATGCTGCATCACCACCAATATCATACACTATTCCATGAATTCCCGATTTCGTTTCTATCAATATTTCATCAATGGAACTTGCTTTGGTAGTATGCTTGTAAACTAATGTTCTTGTATCTTCAATATATTTATTTACTTCTCCATTTAAATCTTTGTAAGTAAAATATAACTGACCATTCACTTTCGGTAAAACAATATACCACCAACAATTCTCCGATAAACGGTTCGTATCTGGAACAGCAAGAGCACTTATTGGAATTTCAAATTTGAAAGGACAATTTTCGGGGTTGAATTCTTTGTATTCATGTTTTGGTAATTCAATTCTAAAATAGCCACGTGGTTTAGGAATACTCGCACTTTCTTCGTTACATGAATTGGTAAATAATAAAGTGAAAATAATTAGTGACAATCGTATGATTAGAAGCTGCATGCTTTTTTTGGGTGAAATTTTGTGTTTGCAAAGTTCTTAAATTAATCGCAACAATTTGTAATAAATAAAAAAGCCACCTCAAGGATGGCTCTCATTATAAATTTTTAGAATGATTAAAATGGCAACTCGCCACCAAGATCATTCATTGGAGGAATTTCATGTTGATTTTGATCGTCGCTATTTGTATTCGGCGTTTGAGCATCACGTTTAGAAAGCATAGTCATATTTTCTGCAATTATTTCAGTCGCATATCGCTTAATCCCATCTTTCTCCCAATGACGCGTACGTAGTTTGCCTTCAATAAACACCATATGTCCCTTATGTAATTGAAGTTTTTCGGCAGCTTCAGCAAGTCCTCGCCACAATACAATATTGTGCCATTCAGTTTGGTCTTGTCTATTTCCTTCCTTGTTCTTGAAGTATTCTGTAGTTGCAAGTGGGAATTTAGCTACCATAATACCGCCTTCCATGTGCCTGAATTCTGGGTCTTTTCCCAGGTTTCCGATTAGAATTACTTTGTTTACTCCTGACATATTAAGTTTTGTTTAGTTGTATTATTTTATAAACACTAATGACAAGGGCATGTCGAACTGCTTTACAAAGTTAATTATTCAAACATCTTTTCAAATTTTTGAACAATATTTTATCAACTTTCTGTATTTATGGCCTATTAAATATGATATAAAATTGTATTAAAACGTCTTCATTTATATCTTTAGTAATTTTAACCAAAATAAGTAGATGTTATTACCACGATTTATAAGAAGTCGCCTGAAGCAACGGGAAATGATAAATTTTTATAAGCAGTTTATTGCTGAAGGAGATTTATGTTTCGATATTGGAGCGAATATTGGTGAACGTACCAATTATTTTCTTCAACTCGGTGCAAGTGTTGTGGCGGTTGAACCTCAATCGAGTTGTATGATTACTCTTGAAGAAAAATTTAGTTTAAATACAAAGGTTAAGCTCATTCAGAAAGCGGTGGGTGCTACAAAAGGAAATGCTGAATTATTTTTGTGTGACGAAACACATGAATGTTCTACACTATCGCCAGATTTTGTATCAGTTTTTTCTAAAGTATCAGGATTTAGATGGAATAAAAAAGTAGAAGTAGAAGTTACAACTCTTGACGAGTTGTGTGCAGCCTTTGGAACGCCTAAACTTTGTAAAATAGATGTTGAAGGTTTCGAGTCACAAGTTTTTTTAGGGTTGAAAAAACCAATACCTTATATCTGTTTCGAGTTTAATCAACCCTTTATCAAAGACACCATTAAAAGTTTACAAATATTAGGTTCATTAGGTCTTGCCAAGTGTAATTTTATTAAGTATGAACACATGAATTTGGTTTTGAAGGATTGGATTTCCCTTCAAGAGTTCATCAACCATTTTGACCAGTTTATCACAGATGATATGTTAACTGGCGAAATTATTGTTGATTTTTCAGATATTTAGCGATTAGCTGCGGCATTGCAAATAAGTTAAGATTATCAAGTGAAACTATTTTTGAATCATTAACTTTTAGTTTCTTTAAGTTAACCTTAACTACCCAAAATTTAGCATATATTGTTTGGTGTGAAAGCAAGTGCTTAAAATTCTTAGCGGTATGTATTATCTCAAACTTGGAAATAGAAAATCGATTTCGAATTTCTTGATTAATCATCTCAAGATCAGTTTCAGATTCAGTTTCAATTAATGGAAATTCAAATAGCCCTTGCCAGATATCTTTTTCTCTTCGCTGTGTAAGTAAGGTATGTTCATTCTCTTGAAAAATGACATAATTGAAATAGCGTGTTCTAACCTTGGTCTTTTTCGATTTAACTGGCAAATCATTTATGACGCCATTATTAAAGGCAAAGCAAGATGCTTGAAAAGGACATTCGTTACAGTTTGGATTGGAAGGTTTACAAACCATTGCCCCAATTTCCATGATAGCTTGATTATGCATAGCGGGATGTTCTGGGTCGATGAGTTTTTGTGCAAGCTCAGCGAACTCTTTCTTACCTGCCGAACCATCAATGGGAGTTGTTATTCCAAAATAGCGCGATAAAAACCGGTAAACATTACCATCAACAACGGCATAGGGTAAATTATAGGCAAAGGAAGAAATTGCAGCTGCGGTATAATCGCCAATGCCTACCAGCGATTTTATCTGGTCATGACTATCTGGGAATTTCCCGCTGAACACTTCAACTATTTGATTTGCAGCTTTATGAAGATTGCGAGCTCTTGAATAATATCCCAATCCTTGCCATAAAAGTAGCACTTCATCCAAAGGTGCTTCTGCTAAATCAGCTACCGTTTTGTAGTTTTCGATGAACTTATTATAATAAGGCATGCCTTGTTCAACACGGGTTTGTTGCAAAATAATCTCGGATAACCAGATTTTATATGGGTCATTTGTTTGCCTCCAAGGCAGTATACGGGCATTATTTGAATACCAAACCCTCAATATTTTGGAAAATTGTAACATATTTCGTGTAATTGGCTCAAAAGTAATAGATTAATATTTTGTAATTCGTTCAAAAAGTCTATCTTTGCAACCCTTTCTAAAAAAATACCCTATTAATATAATAAATAGTCCTCATGACGAAAGCAGAATTAGTTAACGAAATCTCTACCAAAACCGGAATTGAGAAAGTTGCAGTACAACAAACAATCGAATCTATGATGAAAGTTGTTCGCAATGCCCTAATCAACGATGAAAATGTATACCTACGTGGCTTTGGTAGCTTCATTGTTAAGAAACGTGCGAAGAAAACTGGTCGTATTATAACCAAAAATGCAACCATCATTATTCCTGAGCATTATATTCCGGCTTTCAAGCCTGCTAAAACATTTACTGAGCGTGTAAAGAATTCGCACGTTAAGAAGACTACAGCAGAATAATAATGAAGTCTAGAAAGCTTCAAATTTTACTAGTTCTTGGAACAGTTATTTTAACTGTAGGCCTAGCGCTGAGTCCATCTCAAGTAAATATGAAGCCGAATAGTAATGCCCCCAAGGCAAGTCCCAATCAAGCAGCATCTCAAGAATTGAATGCTGAAGCATTGTTAAAGTCGGCAAAATCTGCTCTTACTAAAGAACAGCTTGCACAACTTGATCAATTGGAGTTAGGATTGAAAGTAAACGGTGAAAAGGATACTGCCGTTTTGGATCAAATCGGAAGATTTTGGGACAGACAAGGTATTCCTGCTGCATCAGCCATCTGGTTTGAAAAGAAATCGGATCTGCAGAAAACGGAAAAAAGTTTTCTGGATGCCGCCTATCGTTACTTCGACTCTTTCAAGTTGGCCCAAGATTCAGGTTTGAAAGATTTGTTTGTTGCCAAAGCAATTAGCAACTATACTAAGGTGTTGGATTTAAACCCTGACAACTTAGATGCAAAAACAGATCTAGGAGCTTGTTATGCTGAAGGTACAGGTGAGCCAATGAAAGGAATCATGTTATTACGTGATGTAGTAAGCAAGAATCCAAACCATGAAATGGCACAATATAATTTAGGAATGCTGTCTGTACGTTCTGGTCAGTTCGATAAAGCAGTCGAACGATTTAAGAAGGTACTTGAGATTAACCCTCAGAGAACACAACTCTATTATTATCTGGGTCAGATTTATTTACAAGAAGGAGATACCACAAAAGCTCTTGAAAGTTATAAGTCATTCATAAAAAAGTCGGAAGATTATGAGGCAGTTTCTCAAGTCGGTCAGATGGTTAAAGAATTAGAAAAATCCAGCCCTGCTCTCTAGCACCTGGTTAGAAAATATATTATTAACGAATTTAAATTTAGTAGCTATGCCTTCCGGTAAGAAACGTAAACGTCATAAGATGGCCACCCACAAACGCAAAAAACGTTTGAGAAAAAACCGTCATAAGAAAAAGAGTAGATAATCCGGTATTCATCCGGTAGAAATGTTGTTGTCGTTTATTTAATATTTTAAGTAAGCGACAACACTATTAGCCTTATCTATCATTTTCCTATGATTCGCATTCATTGATACTCCCTTATTTTTTCTTGCTTTTGGCATTTCAAAAATAGAGTAGTTTGAATCGCGCGTTATTGTAAGGTTCCCAATCGGATGAGCCTATTTATTATTGCACCTTGAATAATGAATTAATTATTGATGCTTCAGCTTCAGAGGTAACTATTGCCTTAATTGAAGATAAGCGATTAGTCGAGTTAAATACTGAAAAGAAAGAAAACAGCTTTTCAGTAGGTGATATCTATCTTGGTCGTGTAAAGAAGCTTATGCCTTCACTCAATGCCGCTTTCGTAGATATCGGCTATGAGAAGGATGCCTTTTTGCATTATCTCGACCTCGGTCCGCAAATTCATTCTTTACTAAAGTATATGCGTATGGTTACCAATGGTGGTCAACCCGAAGCATTGCTTACCAATTTTGCAAATGAAGAGGAAATCAATAAAGCAGGTAAGATATCTCAAGTAGTATCTGCCAATGTTCCTATCATTGTTCAAATTGCAAAAGAACCTATCAGTACTAAAGGTCCTCGTATCACTTCCGAATTGTCTTTCGCTGGTAGATATGTAGTTCTCGTTCCTTTTTCAGATGTGGTCTCGATCTCACAAAAGATAAAGAGCTCTGCTGAACGTCAACGCTTGAAGCGCCTTGCGATGAGTATCAAACCGCGTAACTTCGGTATCATTGTGCGTACAGTTGCAGAAGGGAAAAAAGTTGCCGACCTCGATCGTGATATTCAAGATTTAGTAGCGCGTTGGGAAACCATGTATGGCTTACTAAAAACAGCTCAGCCTCCTTTCAAATTGTTAGGCGAGATGGATAGAACATCAACCATCCTCCGCGATTTGTTAAATCCTAATTTCGAGAATATTCATGTGAATGATGCTCGCTTGGCAGATGAAATAAAAGCATATATACGCGGTATCGCTCCCGAGCAAGTCGATATTGTTAAACTCTACAAAGGAAAGCCTTCTATCTTCGAACATTTTGGTGTCGACAAACAAATTAAATCGTTGTTTGGGAAAACAGTTACGTTAAGCGGAGGATCATACCTGATTGTAGAGCATACCGAAGCTATGCATGTGATAGATGTGAATAGTGGAGGAAGAAATAAGGGAGCCGTTGATACGCAAGAGAGCAATGCTTTAAATGTAAACATCGCTGCAGCAAAAGAAATTGCTCGCCAGCTTCGTTTGCGCGATATGGGTGGAATCATAGTTATTGATTTTATCGATCTCAAAAGCACATTAAACAGAAAACAACTTTTTGATACGTTGCGTGATGAGATGAAACTCGATCGTGCGCGCCATACTATATTGCCTCCAAGTAAATTTGGATTAGTACAATTAACACGAGAGCGTGTTCGTCCTGTAACCGATATTAAAACAGTAGAAAAATGTCCAGCTTGTGATGGAACAGGAGAAATAAAATCGTCGTTACTTTTATTAGATGATATCGAAAATAACATTCGTTATCTCTGCGTCGAACAAAATGAAAATTCTCTAACACTTCAAGTACATCCTTTTCTAGCTAGTTATTTAAAAGAAAATTTTTGGCGTTTCGCTTCTTACCAATGGAAGTGGAAAAAGCAATTTAAAAAATGGATAGCAGTCGAAGGAATTTCTTCTTATCATTTGATGGAATATCATTTCCTAAATAAGCAAGGCGAGGAGATCAAGTTGTAGAATGTGAGTAATGTGAGGAATGTGAGGAATGTGAGGAATGTGTAGAATGTGATGAATGGGTAGAATGTGATGAATGGGTAGAATGTGATGAATGAGTATATCCTATTAACTGACACACTTATTGGAATACTCCCCAAAATCTGTTTTCTATGCAATCAAAGTTTATATGTAAAAGAATTCAACAAATCTCCAATTCAATCCCTCGGCATTTCGACATTTCGGCAAGCTCTATGCGACGCAGGCTCAAACCCTCGATAAACTCAGGTGACGTGTAAAACTTCGCTCAGGAACAAAATCACCAATTCATCAACTCAAAATTTGTAAGCCAAAGCAATCGGCAACTTCTCTTCTTTCACATCTCCATTCAAATTTATCCACCTTGAATACAATACATAAATTCCTGGAGGAACTAATTCATTGTTTTTATTGGTACCATCCCATATCCATTCGTTAAAGCTACCAGCTAACTCGTTCGCTGCAATATATTTTATTATTAAGCCTTGCGCATTGTAAATGGTAATACTTCCATAATAATCGGTAGATTTTGGTCTGAAATTAATATGCAATATATCATTGTATCCGTCATTATCTGGCGAGAAAAGTTCTGGAGATAAATGGAGCATGTTTTCAGAAAGTGCTGCAATTGAATATTGTGAATTCTCAATCGTTGGTGTTGCATAATTTACATTGGCAGAAGCACTGTGCCAATTTCCGGCAATCGTACTAATAAATGGATTTATACGTTCTAAGCTTATCCCTTCGGTGAAATTCAAAAGTTCGAAATGCATATCCTCATTGTAATGAAAACTATCTAGAACATTTATTGAAGGGTCAGTAATTACAACAATACCTTCGCCATCACTAAATGTTGGTAAAGCACATTCAATAATTTTTCTATGATCTTTTACTTTGTAATTTCTCAGAATCGATTCTTTGTTTTCAGTAAGGACAATATAATCGTTAGGCAACAAACTCCTATTTACATTAATAATTTTTAGGTTATCTTTCAATTCTTGGGTTTCAATATCTGCTGATGAAATACGCAGCTGCTGAATATCAATCGTGCTATTCCCGCGATTATATAGCTCTACAAAATCATACTCATCGATACGAGGGTTGAATAATATTTCATTGATAATAAGATCATCCGATTTCAAACTATCTGCAATCGAAAATTGTGAAGTATTAAATCCATCTATTAAATTACCAGCACAATCTTTGACCAAAGAATTAACTTTTAACTCGTAAATAATTCCTTTCTCTAATGATGTGCTAAGTATGACTGTAATATCCTTTCTGTTAGCTTCAGTATAATGTATTTCTTTAGAGTAATTCACACTATTGTTAATTAAAAAGTTTGTTAAACTAGTTAGCGAATTTGTATCGAGGTCTTTACTGAAATGTGCAATAAGCGTTATTGAATCAATGATAGAAACATAATCTAAATACGGAGATGTAACATCTGTAAAATTTCCAATTACCGAATTAGATAAAGATGGCGAACCACCTCTAGCATCTTTACTTGCCTGCCAATTTCCTTCGGATGGGCAGGTGAAATTCGGGTCTATTCTTTCTATCGACCAACCACCTTCTTTTTTTATTTCATCATGGTAAAACGCAAGCGAATAATTCACTTGATCGATGATTGTATTCATCGAATCTTTTAAAGTTAAAATATCACCATCATTATTTAAACTAGGAAATCCACTCAGTCCAATAATATTTTCGATTCCATAATTTTGTAGAAGTATTACATTTCCACTAAAACAGATTGTTACATATCCAAATGGTTTAATCGTGTCATTACTTAATATTACTTGCGTACTTGCATCACTCAATCTACATTTATAAAATGTAATATACTTATTAGTTCTATTATAAATTTCTAGAAATTCAATGTTTGGTAAATTATTCGCTCCAGATGGATCGGCCATTATCTCATTAAAAACTAAATCACCAGGATTAGGTTTCTCTAATTTTATGTAAGTAAGTGAAATTATTTTTGGTGCTAAAATATTTCCAACTGTGTCTTGTATATTTTGTATCAACAAAGAGATGGTATCGCCCGTTAATAATAATGGATGAAAAAATAGCGTTGCTTGATCACTTGTTGGATCTAATCGAATAGAATCAAGAAGCCTCCCTTGATTGAATTGATAATTGTTAAAAGATATTGCTGAAGCGATATCTAATTTTTCGCTAAATGCAATTTGTAGAATATTTGCTGATAGAATACTTGAATTGACTATTTGTGGAGCAATTGTATCTACAATTTCTTTTCCATAATAAAGATTATCGAAAGTAAAGTTGGTTGCATTACTGGAAGTATAGTTGCATCTGAAACCTAAATAGCCACCATTTGTAAAAGTATTCTCTGTACCACTACAACAAAAGGAGAAGGCATTATTTTGTCCTGTTTTAATAATCCAAAAGCCGTTAATATTTCTCGTTACTTTAATTTTAATATTAAATGCAGTTGCAATTTGCGTATCCGGTCCACGAGCTATTGTAGTTATTTGCCATCCATCTTGTTTGCAAAGTACAATTGCATCGTTACTACCACTTTCTCCAAATTGCAGAAAGTATCCTTTCAAAGTATCTTCAGTATTGACATTTGAACTTGAAAGATAAAATCTGGCATAGTTAGAAGAGGAGGGTGAAAAATTGAGTGCTATGTCAAAGTTCCACTCTGCTATTCCTGTTATAATGTTTGGTTTTAATGTTGAAAGATATGAAGAATCACTACCCGAACTTGCAAGCTTTAAGGCTTGTGTTTGCAAGCTGAATTGGGAGGTATCTCCTGCCCAATTAGGATTGGTAGCAAAATAAGGTTCGCTAAAATCATCCGTAAGTTGAGCTTTTGAGATGGATGCATTGAGAATCGTTAGCACAAATAGTGTTATTAAATATGGTTTCATCATTTCTTCGATTAAATTTGCTGTCGAAATGCGAAAGTAAGGGTGTATTTATTTGGTTTGTAAGATGGGCAATCACTTACCCGACCTTAAATGCTTACAACGGATAAATGGGATTATTACTACTTAAAAATTAAATTTATGAAAGTTGCAGTTGTTGGCGCCACTGGTCTAGTTGGATCTAAGATGATGGAAATTCTTCAAGAGAGAGATTTTCCTGTTACTGATTTAATACCTGTTGCTTCAGAGAAGTCAATTGGGAAATCAGTTTCTTACAATGGAAGGAATTATAAAGTAGTGTCAATGGCGGATGGTGTTAAGATGAAACCAAACATCGCTATTTTTTCTGCTGGTGGACAAACTTCACTCGAATGGGCACCCAAGTTTGCAGAGGTAGGAACAACAGTAATTGATAATAGCTCCGCTTGGAGAATGGATCCAACAAAAAAGTTGATAGTACCAGAAATAAATGCACATGTATTAACTAGAGCTGATAAAATTATTGCGAATCCCAACTGCTCTACCATTCAAATGGTCATGGTGATGAATCCTCTTCATAAAATTTTTAAGATAAAACGTGTGGTTGTTTCTACTTATCAATCAGTGAGCGGAACAGGAGCTAAGGCTGTTGACGAACTGATGGCACAACGTGGAGGAAGTAAAACTGCAGCAGTTTATCCGTATGTGATTGATTTAAATATTTTGCCACAGATTGATTCTTTTATGGATAATGGTTACACCAAAGAGGAAATGAAAATGGTGAATGAGACATGCAAGATTATGATGGATGATTCTATCCGTGTTACGGCAACAACTGTGCGTGTTCCTGTAGTTGGTGGTCACTCCGAATCGGTAAATATTGAGTTTCAAAAACCTTTTCACTTAGAAACAATTCGAGAAATATTAGCTGCTGAACCTGGTGTTACTTTGCAAGATGATCCATCAAAATTATCTTACCCAATGCCACTAGATGCTCATGGTAAAGATGATGTTTTTGTGGGAAGAATTCGTCGTGATGAAAGTCAAGACAATACACTTAACCTTTGGATTGTTTCAGATAATATTCGCAAAGGTGCTGCAACTAACGCTGTGCAAATTGCCGAATATTTAGTTAAGCATGATCTAGTTTAGTCGTAAGCGACAGTAGTTTTTGATTGTATACTTTTATTTCCTGAATTGATCACAATAAATTCGCCTCGAATACACGAATACAAAATTGTTAAGTCAAAAAATGCATAACCACTGTCATTCTTATTCAGTTGAGTTAATTTTCTAATTTTTAGTTTTACTTGTGACCTTAGTGAAAAACTTAGTGTCCTTAGTGGTTTTAAGAGAATTTCTTAGAGGACGAAGCGCAATATTAAATTATAATCCTTAACGTCCTCTGCGCTACCCTTTGCCCCTAAAGTAATCAAGCTACTTTAGGGTAAACTGCCTCTGCGGTTAAAAAAACGATTCAATAAGGACGAAGTTTAATATTAAGGTTAATAGCAAAAAACTAGCAATTAATATATTTATTTCTTACTCACCAAAGCAATTGGATTTACCAATCCTTTATAGCTTTTAAGATCCATAGTTACAGAACCAACTAATACATCCGCTTGAGCACGTACTGGGATTTTATTTTTGTCGTCTGTAACCCAAATAGTCATTCCTTCTTGCTCCTTAAAAACACGGCCTTGTAACAAAAATGGTTTGAATACAATACAACGGAACGTACCTAGTTTAGTTTTTATAGTTTCTTTGCCAATATATTTTACTACAACCGGAAATGTTTCATCATCCAAATAAGTGGTGATAGAAAAAGTATCGCCAGGTGCAGCAGTTTCGAAAGGTAACGTCCTAGAATAATAAAATGCTGAAATAAGATCTTGAATATTATTTGGAGTAGTGATACTTTTCTTCTCACTTGTTGCAACACCTTTGTAATGGTTAAAACTTACATTTTGATTCTTCTTATAACCACCTTCTTCAATCTTACGGATAAACAACCATGGTAAAATTGCTTCTGCGTCGATATAACTTTCGTAATGATCGCGAACCTTAAAAAACCAATCAAATGCGCCTGTTGATTTACCACTTCCTAAAACGTGGTAACAATTTCTATTGCCAATCTTTTTCATGTCTGGAAAAATTTCCAAACGTGCTTCACCTGCATCTATAAATCCATAGTGAACTCTGTATTCTAAAACCTCATTCACATCAAAAGCCTCATTGTTTACTCTACGAAGTGGAACCTGAGCAATCGTTTGAAAGCTAAGTATCACCAAAGAGAGTATAATCAGATTTTTCAAGTTCATTGTTTTTTATGATTCTGTTTGTGCATCGCCCTTTTGCAAATCCTGTTCCAAAGTATCATCTTCTTCACTCATTGGCTCACTTTTACTGTCATCCTGGCCGATTTCTTCATCATTTGCTACTATTTCTTCATCTGATGAAGAAATTTCCTCTGGAATCAACTCTTCATTGTCTTCTGTTTGAAGAACTACTCCATCCGGTAAGTCAACTGGAATGTCTTCGTCGTCCATTAAATCGGCTGGAGAACCAATTTCATTGTCTGCAATGTGTAAATCTTTCAGTTTTGGCAACTCCTTTACCGAACGCAAGCCAAAATGATCCATGAAGTTTTTGCTAGTGCCATATAAGAGTGGACGACCTGGACCATCTCCTTTACCCTGAATAATTATTAACTCTTTTTCCAATAATTTTTGAATACTATAATCACAGTTCACACCACGTATATGCTCAATCTCTGATTTAGATAACGGTTGTTTATAGGCAATAATTGCTAATGTTTCTAAAGCAGCAGTTGATAATCGCTTACGAGCTTTAATTTGCAACAAAGTATTTACAACAGTATGGTATTCTTTCTTGGTTAAAAACTGATATCCATCAGCAATCTCTATAAGCTCAAATGCTGAATCTTCATCTAGAAATTTCTCCTTTAATTGTTGTATGATTTCTTGAAGTTGATCTTTTTTTAATTCCCAACCATATACTGATTTCAAGCAAGCCATAATTTCATCCGATGTTATCGGTTGCTCAGCTGTAAAGATTAATGCTTCTATATGTTGTTTTAATAATTGCATGGTAAATAAATATTTTACTAGATGATAATTTTATTTTAAACTACGACATTCACTATTCTGCCTGGTACTACAATAATTTTCTTCGGCGCTCCTTCAACAAATTTACTCATCTCATCAGAACGCAATATAGACTCTTCTATTTCTTCTTTAGTAAGTTTTAATGAAAGATTGACTTTAAATTTTAATTTCCCATTTATAGAAACAGGATATTCAAAACTATCTTCAACTAAAAATGCTTCATTCCATTTCGGAAATTCAGCAATGGTAATACTGGTAGTGTTTCCTAGTTTTTCCCATAGCTCTTCTGCAATATGTGGCGCATAAGCCGAGATTAGAATAGTTAGAGGTTCAAGGATTGCACGCTTATTGCATTTCAAATCGGTAAGTTCATTTACACAAATCATAAAGGTACTTACACTTGTATTGAAAGAATATCTTTCAATATCTTCTTCAAACTTTTTGA
>Ga0114976_10001663_pt1 | contig 13924 bp, 14 predicted proteins | sample S_130805_EF_Meta_FD_87319 | JGI IMG/M metagenome (GOLD analysis project Ga0114976, IMG submission 87319) | Freshwater microbial communities from Lake Simoncouche, Canada to study carbon cycling - S_130805_EF_MetaG | ecosystem: Environmental > Aquatic > Freshwater > Lake | place: Lake...
AAAGCCTGGCAACGACCTACTCTTCCGTGCCTTAAGACAAAGTACCATTGGCGCTAAAGGGCTTAACTGCCGAGTTCGGAATGGGATCGGGTGTTACTCCTTTGCAATAATCACCAGGCAGCAACCTTTTATTACATATAAATTTTAAAGTAAACATTAATCACAAAAACAATTAATGTTGTTTTTTATTATGAAAATTGCTTTTATATTTGGTACCCGTCCTGAGATAATAAAACTTTCTCCTGTTATTAAATTATTAAAAAAAAAGAGAAGAAATTTTTTTATTATACATACTAGACAACATCAAAATTATAATATGGATCAAATATTTATAGATCAACTTAATATACCCAGACCCAAATATCATTTGAGGCATGGCAAAAACTTTGATTTTATTACAAACACAATTGGATCAATAAAAAATATTCTTCTTAAAGAAAAACCAAATTTTGTGATTGTACAAGGTGATACGAATACAGTTCTTGCTGGATCTTTAGCTTGTAATTTTCTTTTTCAAAACAAAAATAATTTAAATAATAAATATTACAATTTAGTTCATGTTGAAGCTGGATTAAGATCTTTTGATAAAAAAATGTTTTCGATTATCCGAAAAAAAGAGTAAAACAAATACTGGATATATTTTTAATATAATTGAAATATAAAATAAAAAATATTTATACAAATATTTAATGTTTAATATCAATGTAAACAGAATTAAAAAGATAATACAATCCGTAGCTAATCTCTCTATCAATAATAAATTTGAAGTAGATAAAGTTGCTAATAAAAAAATTATTTTATCTTTATAATTTAATATAGATTTAGATACATGAAATAAACTAATAAAATAAAACGTTAGTAAAAAAAAAACTAGAATTTTTAAATTATATATATTATTTAAATTTAAAATCTTGAATATTTCTACCCATAAACTCGGATGAGTATTATATCTGGAGCCTAAAGTTATTTCTGGACAACTATCATATAAGGATAGGCCCATTTCTTTACATTTTAAAAATTTGGAATGAGCTTCTAAATCAGAGAAAGCTGGGATTTGCGATGGTACAGATAAAGAACCAAAAAAATTTATCCAATACTCTGGATAAAATGACAATATAATAAAAAATAATGATAATGATAAAGAAATAAATATGAACAACTTATCTCTATTTAACATAAATAATTAAAAATTCTTTTTTTTCATACAATATATTAATTGCAATTAAAGTTTTTTATTTTACCATTGTTTTCATTAATTGAATAATTCTATTAAAATTCTTAAGAATAAAAAAACTGTATAAATGTTTATTAGGAAAATTTCAAATATAGATAGCCTTGCTTTAATTTTTATATCATTTTTGCCGATAGGTCTACTTATTAGTACCGGTGTATCAGAATTATTATTAATTCTATTAGCCACTTCATTTATAATAAGATCTTTAAGTAAAAAAAATTCACAATGGTATAAAAATTTTTATTTTTTAATTTTAACTATTTTATGGATTATACTAATTTTAAATTTAATATTCTCTAAATATCCTGAAAATTCAATATTAAGATCATTAGGATTCGTAAAATACATAATCTTTATTTTTTGTGTTGTTTACTGCTTAAAAATAAAAAATAATCTGAATATAATATTTTCTATTTGGACAATTATATTATTAATAGTGAGTTTTGATATTCATTTTGAATATATATTTAAATACAACGTATTAGGATTTGCATCTGTGGATCAAGATAGAATTGCAAGTTTTCTAGGAAAAGAATTAAAAATAGGTCATTTTGTTTTAGGGTTTTGCTTTATCTGTTCTGGATTTTTTTTCGAAAAATATAATCATAAACCTAATACATATATAGCAGTAGGTTTTTTAATAACTACTTTTTTTATAGGTTCAATAATATTAATTGGGGAAAGATCTAATACTATAAGAGCTATATTAGGCCTAATTTTATATTTGCTATTATTTAGTAAAAAAATAAATTTCAATAAAAAAAAAATTTTTTTAATTTTTACACTTGTTATTATTGCTTTTTTTTCTTTATCCGAAAAAGTTCAAAGGAGATTTAATGTATTTATAATAGAACCTATAAAACAGAAAGGATTTATTGAAACTTATAAAGGATCTCAGCAAGCCGCCCACTACTACACTGCAATCGAAATATTTAAATCAAATTTATTATTTGGAATTGGCAATAAGAATTTTAGAATTGAATGCGAAAATAAAAAATATTATAATCCATCTTACGCGAGAACAACAGAGAGATGCGCTACACATCCTCATCAAATATATTTTGAACTTCTTTCTGAACATGGAATTATAGGTACAGCTGGAATTTTAACTATAATATTTTACACGATATATAAAAGTTTAATTATATATAAAAGAAACAATAATCTAATTCATTTGGGATCAATTATATTTATAATTATAACTTTTATTCCATTCCTTCCTTCTGGTAGTTTCTTTACATCATTTGCCGCAACAATTTTTTGGATAAATTTTTCAATAATGATTTTTTATAATCTAAAAAACGCAGAGTAGTTAAAATTAATTTATCTTTTATATTAATTTATTTAAGTTATTTTGCACATAATTAAACGTAAGATCAAATCCTTTATCAAAATCTATTTTATGTCTCCAGCCATATTTCCTTGCTATAGAAGAGTCTATAATTTTTCTTGGAGTGCCGTCAGGTTTAGACTTATCAAATTTTATTTGAACATCCACTCCTAATTTCTTTATAATTAATTTAGCATAACTATTAATGCTCATTTCAATTGAACTACCAACATTGATTAATGTTTCTTTTGTTTTTTTTTTTAAAAAAAATATGCATGCATCGGCCAAATCATCAACGTACATCAATTCGCGTTTTGGATTTCCCGTTCCCCAAATAACAATCTGTTTTTTTTTTTTAATTTTAGCTAAAAAAATCTTTATAATTATAGCTGGTAAAAAATGTGAAGTTTTTAAATTAAAATTATCATTAGGACCGTATAAATTGCATGGCATTAAACATTTATAATTAGTTTTATATTGAATGTTATAACTTTCGCACATCTTAATTCCGGCTATCTTTGCAATAGCATAAGGTTCATTAGTTTTTTCTAAAGGGCCACTTAATAAAAACTCTTCTTTTATTGGTTGTTTGCTGTCTCTTGGATAAATACAACTTGATCCTAAGAAAATTAAATTTTTTATTCTATTCAAATAACATGAATTAATAATGTTATTTTGAATTGATAAATTATCATAAATAAAATCAGCTCTATAAGTATTATTAGCGTAAATTCCTCCGACTTTTCCAGCAGCATTAATAACAGCATCGATATTGTTACTTTTAAAAAAATTCTGAACTTTTTTTTGAATTCTTAGATCTAATTCTTTTTTAGTTCTAGTGATAATTTTTTTAAAACCATAATATTTTAATCTTCTAACAACAGAAGAGCCCACAAGCCCATTGTGACCAGCAACGAATATTTTAGAATTTTTACTTATCATCTAAAGATGGCAGTTCTTTAGTGACCATTTCATCTACTAAAGATAAAATATTGTACTTTGGCTTCCATTTAAGAATTCTTCTTGCTTTAGTGGCATTCCCCAACAAAGTATCAACTTCTAAAGGTCTAAAATATTCTTTATCACATTCAATGATACACTTTCTATTGTGATCAAAACATTTTTCCTTGGCTCCCTTACCTTCCCAATGATATTTAAAACCGAGTTTATTCATAACTAAATTAGCAAAATGTTTTACAGTATATTGTTTTCCTGTTGCTAAAACAAAATCGTCTGGACTTTTTTGTTGCATAATTTTCCACATTCCTTCAACATAATCTTTTGCATGGCCCCAATCTCTTTTTGCATATAAATTTCCTAAATATACTTTTTTTTGCAAGCCCAAATGAATTCTACAAAGACCTCTAACGATCTTTTTAGTAACAAAAGTTTCTCCTCTTACTGGACTTTCGTGATTAAATAAAATTCCATTACATGCAAAAATTTTATAAGTTTCTCTATAATTTACAGTAATCCAATGTGCATAAAGCTTGGCAACTCCGTAAGGACTTCTTGGATAAAAATTAGTTTTTTCATTTTGCGGTATTTCTCTAACTTTCCCGAACATTTCCGATGTTCCAGCTTGATAAAATTTTGTTTTTTTTTCAAGTTTATTAAATCTAATAGCTTCTAAAATTCTTAAAGCACCTAGTGCATCTGCATTTGCAGTATATTCTGGGACTTCAAATGATACCGCCACGTGAGATTGAGCTGCAAGATTATAAATTTCATCTGGTTGTATTTTTTTAATTAAGGAAGACACTGATAAAGTATCGGTAATATCTCCATAATGTAAAATAAAATTTATTTTTTTATTCTCATGCCGATCCTCATAAAGATGATCAATTCTACTGGTATTAAGTGAAGATGATCTTCTTTTAACACCGTGAACTATATAGTTTTTTTTAATTAAAAAAGAAGATAGATAAGACCCGTCTTGTCCAGTAACACCAAAAATTAAAGCTTTTTTTTTCATTAACATTCAATAAATTAATTTAGTTACTTTATATCATTTTTTGTAAAAAAAACGATAAATTACTTTTGTAATAAAAAAATCTAAACTAAAAAAAAATTTTTCATTCAATAAATGATTAATATACAAGTGTGAATAATATCTGCGTTTTATCCAGTTGGAGCTTAAAAATGTATATTTTTTTGATTGATTGCTGGAAAGAGATTGATCATATGTAGTTAATTTATTTTTTAAAAAAAAAAAATTTTTTTCTTTAAAAAAAGCATAGGCACAAAGTCTAAAATCAAGCCATACATTAATAAATTTATTTTTATTTTTATTAAAATTTAAAAAGTTTTTAAAAAAAATTCTCTCTACAGATAAAGAACTTTGTGAACTAAAGTAGGGAAATCTACTTAAAAAAAAATTATTTTCTTTAAAAAATATGCTATTTTGATTCCTTATTAAAGAAAGATCTTGAATAAATTTAACTTTTTTATCTGTAAAATTTTTTATTACTATACGTAATTTATTTTTATTAAAAAAATCATCACTATCTAATAAAAAAATATATTTGCCTTTGGATTTTTTAAACATTTTTATATAAGCATTCATTGCATCAAGATAAGGAATCCCGGATTTTTTATTATTAAAAATTACTTTAATATTTTTAATTTTTTTTAAAATTTCTTGAGATCCATCATCTGAAAAGTCGTCAAAAACAATTATTTCTTTATTTAAGTAAGATTGATTTTTGCATGAATTTATTGATCTTTCTAATAAATCTTTGTTATTATAATTTGCTATTAAGATTGAAACTAATGGCTGATTCATATTTTACTTTGATTAGCATAAATATATTCGAAGGTCTTTCTGAATGGCATTTTCGATTTATAGATCTTAACAAAATTATTTTTCTTTAATAATTCATTAATATTGAGAAAAGTATAATTTTTTACTAACATGTTATCGTAGTGATGTTCAAAAATTATAAATTTAACTTTATGAAAATTCTCAACAAGGCCTTTTAATACAAAATATTCATATCCTTCTGTATCAATCTTAATCAAATCAACTGAAGATATTTTATTTTCTGTAAAGAAATTATCTAAAGTGTCTAGCTTAGATAGAATTTCTAAAGAAAAAGAGCCTTTATTTTTTAGATAAAATATTTTTTTATTATAATATTTAGAATTAATATTTATCTTATTAAAAGTTGAAGAAGAGGACTCGGCTGTCTGATTAAGAATTAAATCAGTCTTTTTTTCTCCAAAACCATAATTATAAATTTTAAAATTTATTTTCTTAAATTTTTTATTATATTTAATAATATTTTTTTTAAGTGTATTGTAATTATTTAAGCTAGGTTCAAATGAATATATAGAACTAACAGAAAAATTATTAATAAAAAAATTTACGCTCTCCCCTTTATGGGCTCCTATATCTAACAAAAGATTTATATGTGTGATTTTTTTTTGTAAAAAAAAAAATATTTTTTTATTATGATAGTAATCAAAAATTTTTAAGATAATAAGTGCAATGCTTTTTCTAATCATTAACCGACTTAAAATAATATTTGCCAAAAAATTTTCCAATTATTACATTATTTACTTTGACAAATTCTGGGCATTCTACACTATCTATCTTTTTATTATTGCAATCATTTATAGTCACTATTAACTTATCTATCTTATTGACGATTCCGAAATAATCACTTGTGACTATATAACTTGCATGTTTAATTGGTTGATAATCATACTTAATAATTTCTTTATAAATCCTGTGAACATTCCTGAAAAAAAATATTGCGAAAGTAATGATTACAATTAATAAATATTTTTTTATCATTTGTTTATGACTTGAATTAAACTTTTCTAATAATATTGAAATTGGAATAAAAAAAACAAGAACAATAAGGCAATACCCCCCATATCTTAATGCAGGATGTTTATAGAACCATTCAAGTAACAATACAGCAAGTATTAAAAAAATTATTTTATAGTTTCTTATTTCAATATCTTTTTTATTTTTAGAGTAGAAAACGAAAAAAAATACAGTTAATAAAAAAATAAGACCTAAAAATAAATCAGATCCTTTTCCTATAAAATAATTAAAAAACCAGTGCCTTACCCAATTAAAATTTTCAATGTAAGTTTCAGGATTTTCTACTCTAAAATTAGGCCCAGCCCCAGCTTTTGACCACTGCTCATACCATCTTCTAATATCTTCTACTTCTTGAAAATCAAGAGACCACGGAAAATTATATAAACAGCTAAAACTTACTGGATAAACAAAACAACCTGTTATTTGAAAATTTGTGATTAAAACAAAGGCCACTAGTATAAAACATAAAAATATATTTAAATAATTTTTAGTTATTGTTTCTATTAAATCTTTTTTAATAATTAAAAAATAAATAAGATATAAAATAAATATAAAATATAAAATATAAAAAGACTTAAAAGAAATAATAAGTGAAATAAGAATTAGTAACGAATTGATTTTTATTTTTGATTCTTTATAAAAATTTGTAATTATCATTAAGTCTAAAATTAAAATTAAAATTAAAATTTGTGCTGATAAATCAGTTCCATGTTCTGAGATTCTAGGGAAAAAAATATTAATAAAAGCAAATAAAATTAAAGATAAAAATGATACAAAATTGAAAATATTAGATTTAAAAGAATTAAAAATATTAGTTAAAAATATAATATTTGCAAATCCAATTACTAAAATTGCTGTAATATTAAATAAGTAAAATGAAGCGACAGGAAGATAAAAAAGCGAATTAATATAAAATAAAGAAGAAGGAGTTCTAAATCCAAGATCATAAAAACCCAAACCATAAACAGAAGGTAATTGAGTTAAAAAATAACTGTATGGAAAATGATAATAGCCAAAATCGTCATGCGCCTTATGAGCTAAAATGGAAATAAATAATATTAAAAAGACTAATAAAAAAAGATAATAATTTTTTTTTTTTTTATCTGTTACAAAATAATAGAGAAATAAAAATATACCTATAAAATTAAAAAAAGAGTTGTGTAGCAAAGAATGTGCAAAAAAATTAGAAGATATATAAGAGTAAATTGAAGCAAAAAATAAACCAAATATTCCATTATATCCAATATGAAAATTTTTATTTTCCTTAAATACTATAGAAGAAAAAAATAACCCAAAACCTGTTATTGAAAATATTATAAGAAAATAGAATGAGAATAAAAAAAAAATATTAAAATGAGTATTCATCTTTTTTTAATGAGATAATAATAAAAATAGCAATATAGTGAAATATTAAAAAAAATAATCAATAATAAAACTTTAGAATTAAGAATAAAAAAAGTGGCAAAAAACATTATAATAAAATTATAGAGAATAATTAGAAAACTAGGAAAATTATTTATTAATATTTTATTCTTAAAAAAACTGTGTTTTTTAAAATATTCATATATTAATTGATGCAAATGCTTTGTATCGGGATTCAATGGTGATTTCTTTATAAAATATCTTCTAAATATCGAAAATAGATTTTCAAAACCTGGGTACCACAAAAGCAAAATTATAAAAAACGGTGATATCAAAGTATTTTTAACATAAGAATTTACCAGAATTAAACTATACAAAAATCCCAACAAATAACTGCCATTATCACCAAGATATAACCTATTGCATGAATTAAAAAATAACAGAACTAATAAAACTATAATAATATTTATTATAGAAATGTTATCTAAAAATATAAAGTTTTTTCCATTTAAAATACAAAGTATTAAAGTTAGTGAAAAATAATATCCAATGACTAATAAATTTATACCATCAAGAAAATTGCTTCCATTAATAATTATTAAAAAACAGAAAGTAGTAAATAGTATAGAAAAAAAATAATTTTTTAATAATAAATCTAAAAAAAAAATATTAGTATAAACAAGATTTATTTCTTCTATTATTAAAAATGATGAAACAATAATAAACTGAAAAAAAAGTCTAGTTTTAGGAGAGTTAAGATAATTAAGATCAGAAAAAAGTCCTACCAATAAAATTAATAAAAAAGCTAATTTTGAGACTATATTAAAGTAAGGTATAAAAAATATTACAAAAAAAATAACTAACCCTCCAATCAATGGTACCTGCGAATATGAGGTAAATTTTTGATGATTGTTACCTGAAAAATTCAATAATAATTTTTTTTTTAAAAATAATAAACTTAATATAAAGCTAAAAAAAAATATTACTAAAAAATTAACTATATATAAATTCATAAAATCTTTTTTTTAAGTAATAACATGACAATACAATCAAACAATAAATTGATTTTACAGAATTATATTTCATATATTTATAATAAACTAAGTATCCATCACAAAATTTTTGAAAAAAATTAGAAGATAGAGAATTAGAAAGACGTCTCCATGCAGATAATTTCTTATTCAAGCCGTAAAAGTTAATATTTTTTTTAGCAATATTTAACCAAAAAACATAATCTTCTTTTGTTTTCAAATTTGGAAAATTAAATTTTTTCTTAATTAGTGAACTCTTTGCAATAACCGTGGACAATCCTATATCGCATGAATGAATTAAATAAGAAAAATTTATAATTTTTTTTGCTTCTCTAAAACCTTTTACTTCACTTTTTTCATTAATTATTTTATAAGCCGTAAATGATATGGGTAATTTATTTTTTTCCATATAATCCAACTGAACTTTAAGTTTATTTTTAAACCAGACATCATCACTATCTAAAAATGCAGAATAAAAACCTTTTGAATGCTTAATTCCTAAATTTCTCGATAGCCCACTTCCAAGATTTTTTTTGTTCTTAAATAATTTTATTCTGTTATCTTTTTTGGCTAGATTACTAATATATTTGTAATCACTTAAATTCTCATCATCGTATATTAAAAGAAGTTCGAATTTTTTATAAGTTTGACACAAAACAGAGTTTATTGCTTCTTCAACAAAAGCTTTTTTCTTATAATAAGGCATTATAATGCTAATGAGTTTCATGACTGTAAACTATATAAAGTTTTAATATTATTATCAAAATTAAACTATTAAAGAAAATTGATATAATGATAAAAAAAAAATTGATTATTTTTATGCCTTCTATTGAAGTAGGAGGAGTAGAAAAAAACCTATATTTAATATCAAATTTTCTAGCAAAAAAAATCACAGATGTATCTTTAATTACTGCTAATTATAGTAAAACAAAAAATCTTGAAAAAATTAAAATAGTTACCCCAAAAATACTAGGGTCGGAAAGCAAATATAGAACAATAAAATATTTACTATGTTTATATGAATTATTAAAACAAATATTATTAGACAAAAATATTACAGTACTTAGTTTTCAAGCAAATCTATATTCTATTATTATCTGTAAAATTTTTAATATCAAAATAATAGTTAGATCTAATGCCTCTCCAAGTGGCTGGTCTGGTAATTTTATTAAGACAGTTTTTTTTAAAAACGTTTTACGTTTAGCTAATTGTATAATTGTAAACAGTCATGACTTTAAGAATGAATTTAAAAACAAGTTCAATATCAAAGCAGAGTGCATTTACAATCCTTTAAATAAAAATGAAATAATAAAAAATTCAAAAAAAAAAATAAATTTTTCTTTTTTTAAAAATTTTAAATATTTAAAAATTATCAATGTTGCAAGATTCTTGGATCAAAAAGATCATATGACTTTATTGAAAGCAGTTAAACTCATTAAAAATAAGTTAAAATTTAGATTATTAATAATTGGAGAAAGAAAAAATAAAGAAAAAATTCTTAATTACATTAATAAAAATAATCTCAATAATAATGTAAAAGTTTTGGATTATAAAAAAAATCCATTTAAATACATTGGTCTTAGTAATATTTTTATATTAAGTTCAATTTACGAAGGTCTTCCAAATGTATTATTAGAGGCAATTTGTCTAAAAAAATTTGTCATATCCTCAAACTGTCCTACTGGTCCAGCTGAAATACTAAATGATGGTAAAGGTGGATTGTTATTTAAAGTTCAAGATCATAATGATTTAGCTAAAAAAATCATTTTTTATTCAAAAAATAAATTAAAATTGAGAAAAAAGATAAATTATGCATATAATAAACTGGAAAGGTTTAATTATTACTATAATTTAAATAAATATTTAAAAACTGTATTAAATAATTAAGTTTAAATTATCTTATCGCGGGGTGGAGCAGTCTGGTAGCTCGTCAGGCTCATAACCTGAAGGTCCTTGGTTCAAATCCAAGCCCCGCAACCAAAAATATTTAACTTTATATGAATAAATTATCTAATTATAAAAAAGAATTAGTTATATTTTTCTTGTCTTTTCTAAGCTTAATATACTCCTTTTTTTTAAATGAAGATGGCACAGGAGGTGGCGCAAAAGGTGATTTTGAAGCAACATATGGTTTTATTTTAGCTCTTCAGGAAAACTTACTAGCAAATCCAAAAGAATGGACTTTAGTACATACCCCTCTTCATTTTTTAATTTTATCTTTAATTACTAAACTAATTCATGACCCCTATATTTTAAGACTTTTATTTTTAATTTTTTCAATAAGTATACCGCTTACATTTTATTTAATCATTTCAAAATTAATTCAAAAAAATAAAATGGAAGGAAATTTGCTTATTATTACTTCTTGCATTTTTTTTATACCCTCTTTTAGATACACAAGTATCTGGTGTAATAATTTAATTACATCTATTTTTTTTTTTTTAGTCTCAATTTATTTTTTTTATAAATGGCAAATTGTTAAGGAAAAAGAATTAAATAAAAATTTGTTATTGCAAATTTTTTTCCTCGTTTTAGCAACTTATACAAGACAATATTTTGCAGTTTTTTTTATATATTTTCTAAAAAAATATTACGATATTATATCTTTTAGAAATTTCATTAAACTTTTTGGAATTTGTGTATTATCATCGATTCCAGTTTTTTTTTATGTTTATAAATTTCCAGCACTACTTACGGAACAATTTATTAGTTTTCACGCATTAAATTATTTTTTTTTAGGGAATCCAGCAATAATGTTTACAACAGTTTTTCCTATTGTAATGATAAATTTTTTATATAAAAAAATTTTATATAGAAAAATTTTAATACCCTGCTTAATTTCATTTTCTTTAGTTTATTTATTTTCTCTAAATTTTAATGGTATTGGTTGGCAAGGAGGTGGTATAAATTATTTTTTGTCGCAAAAAATTTTTCACAATAACATTTATTTTTATTTTACGAGTTTTTTTACAATTTCAGTATTTATTTATTTAAGTATAGAAAATAAATCAAATTCGATTATCCTAATAACTTTAATATTAATGTTTTTTTCATATCAAGTTTATCAAAGATATTACGATCCGATGTTTTTTATTATTTTTTTTCTACTTATAAAGACTGATCTTACTAAAATTTTTTTTAAAAAAAAAATAGCATGCTATTTATTGCTTTTTTATTTTATTTTATTTTATTTAGGCACAGTCTCTAAAATACTTTATAAGTTATAATCATTGCAATAATAAATATGAAAATTGCTATAATAGGCGGAACCAGTTTTATAGGAGAAAGTTTAATTTCTTTTTTTAAAGAAAAAAAAATAATAGCAACTTACAATTCAAATAAAATTATTAGCGATAATAAAGTCAAATGGAAAAAATTAGATTTTAGGGATAATAAAAAGAATTTTTTTGAATATTTAGATTTCCCTGACGTTGTTATAAATTTAGCCTGGGCTGATATTCCTAAATATAATCTAAAAAATCACTTTAAAACTTTTTATTATCAAAAAAGACTAAATTTAAATTTACTTAATAATGGTCTAAAAAATTTAATTATACTTGGCACCTGTTATGAATATGGAAAAATAAACGGAAGAATATCTGAAAACGTAAAAGAAAAACCCAATACAACCTATGGTATGGCAAAATTATTTTTACTTAGAGCTATTTTAAAGTTAAAAAAAAAAAAAAAATTTAAATTAACATGGTTTAGACCATTTTTTATTTATGGTTTAAATAAAAAAAGAGACACATTATTTTCTTTAATAAAAAAATTGAATAACAACAAAATAAATAAGCTTGATGTATCAGGTGAATTAGTAAGAGATTTTGTACCGGTAAGTTTTTTATGCTCAACCATAAATAGAGTTATAGAATTGAATAAGGATTTGGGGATTGTAAATTTATGTTCTGGAAAAGGAATTTCAATTAAAAATTTTATTAGAAGAAATTTAAAATTTAGTAAAAGTTTAAAAAAAATAAATATGAATGCCTCCAATCCAAATAGTTTTGAGTCCAAAGCTTTTTGGGGAGATAATAGAAAACTAAAAAGAATACTATCTAATTAATTTAATTGTAAAATGAAAATTCTAATATTTATTATAACTTACAAAGCCTCTTTTAGAGTAAATAACATTTTAAAGGAAATGCCTTTTAATTATCTAAAGAAATTTAATTATAAAATTTTACTAAGCGACGACTGTTCAAATGATGATACCAAAGATTTTATAATAAAAATAAAAAACAAATATACAAATAGAAATATAATAACCAATTTTAATTCGCAAAACTTAGGGTATGGTGGAAATATAAAAAAATGTATGAGCTATGCTTACAAAAATAGATTTGACTATGCTGCTATGGTTCATGGGGACAATCAATATAGTTCGAAATATTTAAAGAAAATGATTGATACTATAATAAAGACTGATTGCGCTGCTGTTTCGGGAAGTAGAATGAAAATAAAAAAATCTGCTTTAAATGGAGGTATGCCATTATATAAATTTATTGGAAATATATTTTTAACCAAATTTTTTAATATTTTATACACAACAAATTTTACTGATTGTCATACTGGTTATTGGGTCTACAATTTAAAGAAGATAAAATTTGATTGGGTAAAGGAATTTAGTTGCGGCTTTCTTTTCGATTTAGATATGAGATTGAAATTATTAAAAAAAAAATTATCTATAAAAGAAATTTTTATAATTACTCGTTATGGATCAGAAAGATCTTCGTTCCATTTAAATTATGCATTACTTTTCTTCATAAAAACTTTAATAGGCAAAATATTTAAGTAATTAAAAAATACTATTTAAATTTTATTTTTAAATTTTTAAAATTTAAAAATAGTATTAAAATTATTAAAGAATTATTTAAGTAACCAAAATATCCATATGGAAAATCCCAAGGCATAAAATTGAAAAAAAGAGAAATAATTCTTAAAAAAAAGAAAAAGTAAAAAATTACTATGAGATTAATTTTTGAGACTAATAAATTAAAGTTTATTAATGAAAATATTAATAATGGTAAAAGTAAAATATAGTCATGTAGCTGATGAGCAGTAAAGGAAAGGGAAACTAAACAAACTATAGATAGCTTAAATAGATCGTTCTTAACCTCTTTCAATTTGTA
>Ga0114976_10001667_pt1 | contig 13913 bp, 10 predicted proteins | sample S_130805_EF_Meta_FD_87319 | JGI IMG/M metagenome (GOLD analysis project Ga0114976, IMG submission 87319) | Freshwater microbial communities from Lake Simoncouche, Canada to study carbon cycling - S_130805_EF_MetaG | ecosystem: Environmental > Aquatic > Freshwater > Lake | place: Lake...
CCATCTCACCGATGAACTCGCCAGCCACAAAGCGATCAACAACGTCGGAATGCTCTTCAACGAAAACCTGGGCATTCCCCTCCACCAAAAACAAAAGATCGCCATCGATTTTCCCTCGACGCAGAATCACTCGCGGCTGCTGGATCTCCACAAGCGTTGCCATGGACTGAATCCGTTGCCAGTCCCCTGCGGTGAGATGCCCGGCCACGGATCCGGACCCGGCACTCTTCCATCCCAACCGGGTCAGGGCGATGTTGTTATTGAAGGTGGCCGTATTGGCGACGGTGCCGGACATGATTTTGTCCCGTTGATGATGGAGAAGGCGAAGAATCCTTCGTTCCTTCATCGTTGCCCTGGCCAAGAAGATCTCCCATGACTCCCGTCATGGCGGCCGGTGAGCTTGATCACAACAGCGTGTGATTCACGTTTTTGTAGGGCTGGCTGCCGAGAACGTCAGCCGCCCAGATAGGCCATCTCAGCAGGGGTGCTGGTGGGGGTGTGGGCGGCGGTAGGGACGGCGGTGGCGGCCAAGCGCTGCTGGCGCTCTTCGCTATAGCGGTCGTCGCGGCCGTGCCAGAGGGCCCTCAGGGCCGCCGCCAGGGCTTGCTCTTGGCCAGGCTTCAGCCAGGGGCGCAGGTCGGTGCCGGCGCTGGCGAACAGGCAGGTGTAGGCCACCCCATCGGCGCTGACCCGCAGGCGGTTGCAGTCGCCGCAGAAGGGGGCTGTGATCGAGGCCACCACCGCCAGGGTGCCGCCGCCGTCCCGGTAGCGCCAGGTGCTGGCGGTGGCCTGGGCGGGACGCCCCAGGGGCTCCAGGGGCCAGCGGGCGCCGATCCGCTCCACCATCGCCGCCGCGCTGAGCACCTGGTGGGGCCTCCAGCCATTGCGGCTGCCCACGTCCATGTATTCGATCAGCCGCAGTTCCAGCTGGCGTTCCCGGGCCAGCGCCGCCAGGGGCAGCAGTTGGTCGGCGTTGGCCTCCCGTTGGATCACGGCGTTGAGCTTCAGCTGGCCCCGGGCGGGATCGAAGCCGGCGGCGCGGGCATGGTCGATCGCCGCCAGCACCCGCTCCAGGATCACCGTGCCGGCCGCCGCGCCGCCGTTCAGGCCCGCCATGCGGGCCACGCTGGCCCCATCGCCGCCGTCCAGGCTGAGGGTGATCCGGTCCAGGCCGGCGGCCCGCAGGGCCCGGGCGCGCTCCGCCGTGAGCAGCACCCCATTGCTGGTGAGGGCGATCGTCGCCAGCCGGCCGCGGCGATCGCCTGCGGGCCGTTGCCGCAGGGGTTGGAGGGCGGCGATCAGCTCCTCCAGGCCGTGGTGCAACAGCGGTTCGCCGCCGGTGAGTCGCAGGGTGTGCACCCCCAGCCCCACGGCCGTGGTCACCAGTTGACAGCGTTGCCCTTGGCTGAGCAGGCCGGAGGGCTCCTGGCCGTCGGGGCAGCAGTAGGGGCAGGCCAGGTTGCAGCGCGCCGTCAGCGACAGGCGCAGCACCCCCAGGGGGCGTCCATGCAGGTCGGAGATGGCCATGGCCCCAGGACAACCGGCGTGCCAGCGCCGATCTTGGCGGAACCCCGCCGTCGCCGTTGGACGATGGGCCTTACCCCAGCCCCGGCCAATCCTGCGGGTGATTGCAGTTGCGCAATCGCCCCGGGTCCAGGGGCACCAGGTCGTGGGGTTGCTGCGCCAACCAGGCCTGCAGCCGCCGTTCGCCGCTCGCCAGGCTGCGTTCCAGGTCCTGAAGTCGCTCCGCCGAGCTGGGATAGATCCCCAGCAGCGGTTGGGGGCGACAGCCGTCGTGGGCCAGCAGGAGCCGCTGCGGTTGTTGGTGGCTGGCGGTCAGCAGCGCTTGTGGTTCCGCCGCCGTCAACCAGGGCATGTCCACCGGACAGAGCAGCAGCCGTTGGTCGGGGAAGTGGGCCATCAGCCGGGCCAGGGCCCGCAGCGGCCCTTCCCGGGGGGACGGTTCGTCCAGCAGCTCCAGGGGCACCGCCAGGGAGGGGGCCAGGGCGGCCGCCAGGCGCCGGTGGCTGGCGTGGGCGCTGAGCAGGCCCAGGGGCTGCCCCAGCTGGGCCAGCATCCGCAGCTGCCCCTCCAGCCAGCACCCCCCCTGGGGGTGGGGCAGCAGCGCCTTGTCGCGGCCCATGCGCCGGCTGGCGCCGCCACTGAGCAGGCAGGCCTGGATTGGGGTCACGGCGGCCTCCGGCGGTGACACCGGCGGTGACAATGGATGGCCGTCATGGTCGCCTTCCGGAGTGTCGAACGGGTTCAGCCCACTCCCCAGCGCCGCTGCGGCCCGGGCCCAATGCCCCTATTGCGGGGTGGGCTGTGGCCTGGAGCTCAAACCACCCTCGGCGGGGGACGAACCGATCTGGAGCACCCGGGGCGATCGCCATCACCCCTCCTCCCTGGGCCAGGTGTGTGTGAAGGGGGCCACCGTGGGCGAGACCCTGCACCGCAACCGTCTTACGACACCCCTCTGGCGGGAGCGCCTCGATCAGCCGTTCACGCCGATCAGCTGGGAGCGGGCCTTCCAGCTGCTGGTGGAGCGGATCCACGCCACCCTGGCCAGCCAGGGCCCAGGCGCCCTGGCCCTCTATGGCTCCGGTCAGTTCCTCAGTGAGGACTACTACGTGGCCAACAAGTTGCTCAAGGGCGCCCTGGGCAGCAACAACTTCGACGCCAATTCACGGCTGTGCATGAGCTCGGCGGTGTCGGGCTATGCCCGCAGCCTCGGCTCCGACGGTCCCCCCTGCTGCTACGACGACCTCGACCTGGCCGATCTGGTGCTGTTGATCGGCACCAACACTGCGGACTGCCATCCGGTGCTGTTCCAGCGGTTGCTGAAGCGCCAGCGCAAGCAGCGCCAGGGGTTGCGGATCGTCGTGGTGGACCCGCGCGCCACCGCCACCAGCGCCGCCGCCGATCTGCACCTGGCGATCCGCCCCGGCACCGATCTGGTGTTGTTGCACGGCATCGGCCATCTGTTGCAGGAGCAGGCGGCCCTCGACCCTGGTTTCATTGCCACCGCCACGGAGGGCTTCCCCGCCCTGGCCACCCTGTGGGCTGCCTGGCCGCCGGAGCGGGTGGCGGCGGTGTGTGCCATTTCCCCAGACCAGCTGCGTCAGTTGGCGACCTGGTGGGCCGAGAGTGCCGCCGTGCTCAGCCTCTGGTCGATGGGGGTGAACCAGAGCCAGGAGGGCAGCGCCACGGTGAGCGGCCTGATCAACCTGCATCTGGTGACGGCCCAGATTGGCCGCCCCGGGGCCGGTCCCTTTTCGCTCACCGGTCAACCCAATGCCATGGGGGGCCGGGAGGCCGGTGGCCTGGCCCAGCTGCTGCCGGGATACCGCAGCGTTGCCGATCCCGACCATCGCGCCACGGTGGAGCGCCATTGGGGGTTTGAGCCCGGCGCCATCCACCCCGAGCCCGGCCTGGCGGTTTGGGACCAGATCGAGGCGATGGAGCGGGACGACCTTGCGTTGTGGTGGGTGGCGGCCACCAATCCCTTGGTGAGCCTGCCCTCGCTGGAGCGGGTGCGGGCGGCGGTGGCGCGGGTGCCGCTGGTGGTGCTCAGTGAGGCCTACGCCGGCACCGAAACCGAGGCGATGGCCCATCTGGTGCTGCCGGCGGCCCAGTGGAGCGAGAAGAGCGGCGTGATGACCAATTCCGAGCGGCGGGTCACCCTCTGCCCGGCCTTTCGCGAGCCCCCCGGCCAGGCGCGGCCCGATTGGGCGATCTTCGCCGAACTGGGCCGCCGGCTGGGCTTCAGCCGCCAGTTCGCCTATGGCTCGGCGGCGGAGGTCCATGCCGAGTTGGTGGCGCTCACCGCCGGGCGCGTCTGCGACATGAGTGGCCTGAGTCATGGGCTGCTGGCGGCGCATGGGCCCCAGCAATGGCCGTTCCCCTCCGGCACCGTGCCCGGCGGGGGCCAAGCCCGGTTGTACAACGCGCCGCGGGGACGTTTCCCCACCCCCTCGGGTCGGGCACGGCTCTGGGCCGAAGCGCCGCTGGGGCTGGCTGAACCGCCCGATGCCAGCTATCCGTTGGTGCTCACCGTGGGCCGGGTCCTGGGCCACTGGCACACCTTGACGAGGACCGGCCAGGTGGCCCGCCTGCGCCAGCAGCATCCGGGGCCGCGCCTGGAGATCCACCCGCAGGATGCCCTCGCTGCCGGCCTGGAGGCTGGGGCCCTGGCTCGGGTCAGCTCCCGCCGTGGCACCGTGACCGTACCCGTGCTGGTGACGGAAGCGATCCGCGTCGGCACGGTCTTCCTGCCCATGCATTGGGGGGCCTCCCAGCCCGAGGCCTGCGAGGCCAACCGGTTGATGCACGCCCTGGGCTGTCCGGTGTCGAAACAGCCGGAGCTGAAGGCGGCGGCGGTTCGGGTGGAGGCGCTTCGCTAGGGCGTGGCGTCTGCTGGTGCAGCTGCTGATGCCTCGCTGGGCGGTTCTGTTGGCGCTTCTGTGCCCTGGGCCTGGTGCTGTTCCCTGCCCCCCAGCTCGAATGCGGCATGGACCGCCTGCAGGGCGCGGATGCCATCGGCGTCCGCCACCACGCAACTGGTGCGGATCTCGCTGGTGGCGATCAATTCGATGTTGATGGCGGCGTCGGCCAGGGCGCGGAACATCCGGGCCGCGGTGCCCGCCCGGCAGGCCATGCCGGCCCCCACCGCGCTCACCCGGGCGATGGCCGGCCCCTCCTCCAGGCGGGCGCCGGGCCATTGGCGCAACACCGGCGCTAGGGCCTGCTCCGCTTCCGGGCGGTCGTCGCGCTTGAGGGTGAAGCTCATGTCGCGGCAGCGCTGGCTGGCGTCGCCATGGGTGCGCTCCGATTGCACGATGGCGTCCAGGCTGATCCCCGCATCGGCCAGGGCCCGGCAGATCGCCGCCGCTGCGCCGGGGCGGTCGGGCACGCCGCGCACCGCCACCTGCACCTGGTCGCGGTCGAGGGCCACCCCGCGCACGGCCGGATCCTCCGGCCGGCAGGGCAGGGGCTGATCGCGGAGCTGGGCCTCGCTGAGTTCAAAGGCCACCGCCGTGGCCCGCAGGGCCTTGGCCCCCTGGCTGCCCGCCACCACGCAACTCACCTTCACTTCGCTGGTGGCGATCAGCCTCAGGTTGATGCCCCCCTTGGCGAGGGTGTCGAACAGGCGGGCGGCCACTCCGGGGCGGCCCATGATGCCGGCGCCGGCAATGCTGATCTTGGCCATGCCCCCCTCGGCGGTGAGTACCGCCCCGGCCGCGCCGGTGGCCGCCAGCCATTCGCGGCACACCCGCTGGGCCCGATCCAGTTCGTCGTCGGCCACGGTGAAGGCGATGTCGTTGCTGTTGCCCTCCTGGGTGGCCTGCACGATCAGATCCACGTTCAGTCCGGCCGCCGCCAGCCCTTCGAACAGCTGCGCCGCCACGCCGGGGCGATCGGGCACGAGGCTGAGGGCCAGCACCGCCTGTCCCTCCTCCAGTTCCGCGCCGTCCACCGGCCGACCCAGTTCCAGCCCCTCACTGCCGATCGGCCGCGGCGTGCCACTGGTGAGGCGGGTGCCCGGGGCGTCACTCCAACTGGAGCGCACCACCAAGGGAACGCCGTAGTTGCGCGCGATCTCCACGGCCCGGGGGTGGAGCACCGCCGCCCCCAGGCTCGCCAGTTCCAGCATCTCGTCGCAACTCACGCTGGCCATCAATTGGGCGTCGGGCACCTTGCGGGGATCGGTGGTCAGCACCCCGGGCACATCCGTGAAGATCTCGCAGGCCTCGGCCCCCAGGGCGGCCGCCAGGGCCACCGCCGAGGTGTCCGAGCCCCCCCGGCCCAGGGTGGTGATCTCGGGGGTGCCGGCGGTGCCGCTGCTGGTGCCCTGGAAGCCCGCCACCACCACCACCTGGCCGTCGTCGAGCAGGCGCCGCAGCCGTTCGGTGCGCACCTCCAGGATCCGGGCGCGGCCGTGGGCCGATTCGGTGACGATTCCGACCTGGGTGCCGGTCATCGACACCGCCGGCACCCCTTCGCTGTGCAGCGCCATCGACAGCAGGGCGATCGACACCTGCTCGCCGGTGGCCAGCAGCATGTCCATCTCGCGGCGGGGCGGATCGCTGCTGATGGCCCGCGCCAGGCCGGTGAGTTGGTCGGTGGTGTGGCCCATGGCCGACACCACGATCACCAGGTCGTGGCCCTCCTCGCGGGTGGCGGCGATGCGGCGGGCCACGGCGCGGATCCGTTCCACATCGGCCACCGAGGTGCCCCCGAACTTCTGAACCAGCAGGGCCATCCGGGCGTGACGCGGCAATGGCCTGAATTATCGGAGCGGACGTCCCGCGGCGGTTTGTCGGCTGCCCAACAGCAGGAAGCCGTCGCGAAAAGCGTTGCCGGGCTCGGCACCCCGCTTGAGCGCCGCCTCCACCTCCAGCAAGCGTCCCAGCAGCTCCAGCAGTTGGCCGGCGGCTTTCCCCCGGATCTGTTTGCGCATCACATAGATCCGCTTGGGGTTGCCGATGCCCGCCGCCTTGGCGATCACCGCCACGTCCTGCTCTCCGGTTTGGTCCAGCAGCGCCACCCACAGCCAACCCCGCAGCTGGCTGGTGAGGGCGGCCACGATCCGCAGGGCCGGTTCATTGGCCCCCAGCAGGGCGTCCACCAGGCCGATGGCCGTGGCGATCTGGCCCGCCAGTAGGGCATCCCCCACCGCCAGGCTGCTGGTGGCCTGGCTGTCGATTAGGGCCGCCACCGCCGCCGCCGTGATCGGCTTCGCCCCGCAGTACAACGACAGCTTCTCCAGTTCGCTGGCCAGCCGACTGCTGTCGCTGCCGATGGCCTCCGCCAGGGCCGCAGCGGCGGCGGGCTCCAGGGTCAGCCCCAGCTCCCGGGCGGTGCGCGCCACCAGGTCCACCTGCCCGCCGCCGTCCCACACTGCGGGGAGCTGGAAGCTCTGTTCCTTGGCTACGGCCTTGAGGGCCTTGGTGGTGCGCAGGCGGGCGTCCGGTTTGGTCGCGCTAACTAGCAGCAAATGGCAGCTGGGGGGAATCAGCCCCAGACCCGCCTCCAGTCGTGTCGCCAGCTCGGCCGGGCACTGGTTGCAGAACGGACTGCGTTGCAGCACCACCACCCGGGCGTCCCCCACGAAGGGGGGCGTGCGCGCCTCCTCCAGGGCCTGGGCCGCCTGGTTGGGGTCGTTGCCGTCCAGCCGACTGAGCGTGATCGAGGCCCAGGCGGGGTCCACCAGCTGTTGAACCAGGGCCTCCACGGCCCGGTTGCGGGCGGCCTCGTCATCGCCCCAGAGCAGGTGGATGGGCATCGGCGGAGGGCTGGCGCTCCAGGAGCTAGGACTCTGCTGGAGCGGGGATCAGGAATCGGTGGATCGGGGAACTGGAGATTGGGGAAGGGGGGATCGGGCTGGAGCCGCGGATGCTGGCCTGCACCATCGGACTGACCTGGACCATCCGATCTTCACGGAGAGCATTGGCCTGATCCGGGCCCGGTTGGGCCCCACCGGCCTGACGGGGATTGACCAGGAGGTGGGGGAGCGGCTGATCCATAGCAGCGGCGACCTCACCCTGCTGCCGGACCTTGTGTTCAGTCCAGGGGCCTGTGCCCTCGGTCTGGCGGCCGTGGCCAGCGGCGCCGTGATCCTCACCGATACCGCCATGGCCGCCGCGGCGGTGGCGCCGATGGCCCGGCGCACCTTTGCCAATCCGGTGCACAGCCTGTTGGAGTGGGCTCCCGCCGTCGCTCCCCCCGGCGGCACCCGCACCGCCGCCGCCGTGGCGGCGAGCCTGGCCGCCCATCCCGGGGCGGTGGTGCTGATCGGCAGTGCGCCAACGGCCCTGGAGCGGTTGCTGGAGTTGGTGGCCGCCGGCAGGGCACCAGCGCCGGCCCTGGTGATCGGCATGCCGGTGGGCTTTGTGGGGGTGCTGGCCAGCAAGCGGCACCTGGCCGCCAGTGGTCTGCCCCAGATCCGCTTGGAGGGAACCCGGGGCGGCGCGGGCCTGGCGGCGGCCGCTGCCAATGCGTTGTTGCGCCGGGCCTGGCTGGATCAGGCCCCCTGAGGAGCGGGCCGCAGGCCCACCGCCACATGGCTGTTGGCTTCGATCCGGCCCAGCACCTGGCGGGCACGCCGCACCACCGCCGGCGGTACCCCCGCCAGGCGTGCGGCTTCGATGCCGTAGCTGCGGCTGGCACCGCCGGGCACCACCCGGTGCAGAAACACCAGGTCGTCCCCGGTTTCCTCCACCAGCACCTGGGCGTTGCCGACGTTGGCCAGCAGCTCGGCCAGTTCGTTCAGTTCGTGGTAGTGGGTGGCAAAGATGGCGCGGGCCCCGATGGCGTCCGCCAGGTGTTCGGCCACCGCCCAGGCGATCGACAGCCCATCGAAGGTGGCCGTGCCACGACCGATCTCATCGAGCAGCACCAGGGAGCGCGGGCTGGCGTGGTGAAGGATGTTGGCGGTTTCGGCCATCTCCACCATGAAGGTGGACTGGCCGCTGGCCAGGTCGTCCACGGCGCCCACCCGGGTGAAGATCCGATCGGCGATGCCCAGATGGGCGGATCGGGCCGGGATCCAGGAGCCGATCTGGGCCATCAGTTGCAGCAGACCGCTCTGGCGCAGATAGCAGCTCTTGCCGCTGGCGTTCGGGCCGGTGAGCACCAGAAGGTCGGGGCTCCCCGGGCTGGAGCCCCCCAGCTGCAGGTTGTTGGCGGTGAAGGGGTCCGTCACCAGCAATTGCTCGACCACGGGATGGCGACCGGCCTCGATCACCAGCTCCCGCCCCTCGCTCAGCTCCGGCCGGCAGTAGGCGCCTGTGGCGGCCACCTCCGCCAGGGAGGCCAGGGCATCCAGCTCGGCCACCAGGCGGGCGGCGGCCCGGATCGGCCCCGCCTGGTCGCCCACGGCGCTGCGCAGCTCCGTGAACAGTTGGTATTCCCGCTGGCTGGCGCGGGCGCGGAGCTGCAGGATCTGCCCCTCCCGCCCCTTGAGGGCGGGGGTCACGAAGCGTTCCTCCTGGGCCAGGGTCTGGCGACGGATCCAGTGCTCCGGCACGGTGGCGGCGCGGGCCCGGCTCACCGCTAGGAAGTAGCCGAAGGTGCGGTGGTACTGGAGGCGCAGGTTGGGATTGCCGCTGCTGCGGCGTTCGAGGGCCTCCTGTTCGCTCAGCCAGGCGTCCTGGTCGTCGAGTTGATTCCGCAGGCCATCGAGCAGGGGATCGACGCCGTCGTGGATCAGGCCCCCCTCCAGCAGGGCGAGCGGCGGCGCGTCCACCAGGGTGTGGCGCACTTGGCTGGCGAGGGCGGCGAGGTCCGGCCAGGGACCGCGCAGGGCCGCCAGCGGCGGACTGGTGCAGCCACTCACCAACCCCGCCAGCCGCGGCAACCGTTCCAGGCCATCGGCCAGGGCCACCAGGTCGCGGGCGGAGGCGCTGCCGGCCCCGGCCCGGCCCGCCAGCCGCTCCAGATCCCCCATCGGCCGCAGCAGCCGCCGCAGCGCCTGCCGCAGGGGCCGTCCCGCCACCAGTTCACTCACCGCGTCCTGGCGGCAGAGGATGGCGGCACGGTCCACCAGGGGGGCCTCAATCCAGCGGCGCAGGCAGCGTCCGCCCATGGCGGTGGCGGTGCGATCGAGGGCCCAGAGCAGGGACCCCTGCAGGGCCCCGCCCAGCTGGGTGCGGGTCAACTCGAGGTTGCGGCGGGTCTGGGCGTCCAGCACCAGCTGATCGCCCGCGTGCCAGAGGGTGGGCAGCTCCAGGGGCACGTCCGTGCCCTCCTGGTTGTCCTGGCCGGGGTGGGTGGTGTCGAGGTAGGCCAACAGCCCACCGGCGGCCCGCAGGGCCAGGGGTGCTTCCCCCAGGCCGAGGCCCTCCAGGCTGGCCAGGCGGAAGCGCTGCAGGAGTCGGGCCCGGGCGGCGGGGGTGTCGAAGGGGGTGCGGGGCTGGGGGGTGAACTGCAGGCCCTCCGGGCACCAGGCCGGCGCCGTCGGGCCGGTATCGGGTCCGATCACCTCGGCCGCTTCCAGTTGCAGCAGCTCCTGGTGGAGGGCGGCACTCCCCTCCCGTTCGGTGACGCGGAACTCGCCCGTGCTCACGTCCGCCACGGCCAGGCCCCAGCGGGGTCCGTCCAGCACCACGGCGCAGAGCCAGTTGTTGCGACGGGCGGCGAGCATGCCCTCATCCAGCACCGTGCCCGGGGTGAGCACCCGGGTGATTTCACGCCGCAGCAGCGCCCCCTTGGCGGGGGTGGTCTCCACCTGGTCGCAAAGGGCCACGCTGTGGCCGCGGCGCACGAGATCGGCGCAGTAGCGCTCGGCGGCGTGGTGGGGGAGGCCGGCCATGGGCACCCGACCGATCGCCTTGCCGGCGTCCTTGCCGGTGAGGGTGAGCTCCAGCAGCCGGGCCAGCAGGAGCGCGTCCTCGAAGAACACCTCAAAGAAGTCGCCGAGGCGATAGAGCAGCACCCGTTCCGGATGGCTGGCCTTGAGCTCCACGTAGTGGCGCAGCATCGGCGGCAGCTGGGCCGGGTCCACCAGGCCGTGGTGGTGCCAGCGGGGCAGGTCGCTGTCCGGGGTGGCGTCGGGGCTGGTGGCCGGGGGGGGATCCCCCAGGGGGTCGGCTGCCTCCGGTTCGGCGGGGGGGCGGGGCCGGGGCCGGGCCCGAGCGTCGTCCTGCAGCTCCTGATCGGCGAGCGCTGCCGCTGCCGCGAGTGCCGTGGGGGGCTCGGCGGCGCCGTCACCGGCACCGGCAAACAGATCCCCCTGCAGGCCCAGGCTGGCCACCAGCGACAGCTGCTGTTCGGCACGGGCCGCCATGACACTGGGGATAGGGGGATTCCAGCTTAATCAGCACTACCGATGGTGCCTGGGCGGCTGCGCGTGGGCCCGCCCCCCTGGGATTGCGCCGCCGGGTAGGGGGGCGATCGGCGGCCCATGCCCCACAACTTGTGAAGGATGGATTCGCAGGCCCCCCAGGGCCCGGAACCGTCATGGGAGAATCCGCCCACTGCCTGACCCGGCCAGAGCCTTTCTCCCCATGCAGATCCTCAATACCCTCACCGTTCTGGCCCTGGTCGTGTTGTCCTTTGCCCTGATCGTGGCGGTGCCCGTGCTGTACGCCAGCACCGAGGACAGCGGCCGCTCCAACCGGCTGATCCTGCTGGGGGGGCTGGCCTGGGTGGCCCTGGTGCTGCTCAACTGGGGCATGAGCTATTTCGTGGTCTGATCTGTTGACGGTTTTCGAAGGACGCTTCACCGATACGGCGGGCCTGCGCATTGGAGTGGTGGTCGCCCGCTTCAATGACCTGGTCACCGGCAAGCTGCTGAGCGGCTGCCTGGATTGCCTGGCCCGCCATGGCATCGACACCACTCCGGCCAGCCCCCAGCTGGATGTGGCCTGGGTGCCCGGCAGTTTTGAGATTCCCCTGGTGGCCCAACGCCTGGCCGCCAGCGGCCGCTATCAGGTGGTGATCACCCTCGGGGCCGTGATCCGCGGCGACACCCCCCATTTCGATGTGGTGGTGGCCGAGGTGAGCAAGGGTGTGGCCGCCGTGGCCCGCGCCACCGGCGTGCCGGTGATTTTCGGGGTGCTCACCACCGACACCCTGCAGCAGGCCCTGGAACGGGCGGGGATCAAGAGCAACCTCGGCTGGAACTATGGCCTGGAGGCGCTGGAAATGGGCAGCCTGATGGCCGCCCTGCCCGCCTGAGCGCCCCAGGTCCCCAGGCCTTTGCCCGCTGGCAGGGGCCCCGCCAGGTGCTGCTGATGGCGGCCCTACTCGATCTGTTCGGGGTGGTGCTGGTGGCGGCGCTGGTGGACCGCTGGGCGGGCACCAGCCTGGTGGGCCATGGCGAGTGGCTGGCCCCCTATGGAGTCACGTATGTGCTGTTCAGTTGGCTGTTCGGCAGCTACACCCTGCTGCGCATGCAGCAACTGTCGGTCCGGCGGGTGGTGGTGCGGTTGGGCGCGGCGGCGGTGGCCACCACCCTGGCGGTGGTGCTGGCCTACTGGCTCCTGAATTTGCCCCCCACCTTCAGCCTGGGCCATCGCCGTATCCAGCTTGCCCTGCTCTGCGGCCTGAGCGGCTGGGCGCTGATCGTGCGTCTGGCCCTGCGCCAACTCAGCCGCCAGCGGCAGCGGCCCTTCCCCAGCCTGTTGGAGATGGCTGAGCAGCAGCAGCAGCGCCTGTTGCCCGCCCACCTGCCGGAGGAGGCCCTCACCAACGACGACCTGCCCTGGGGGGATGCGATGAGCGTGCAGCGCCAGCTGAAACGCACCGCCGATGTGGCCGTGGCCCTGACGCTGTTGCTGGTCACCCTGCCGCTGATGCTGGTGGCCGCGGGGCTGATCTGGCTGGAGGACCGGGGCCCGGTGTTCTACCTGCAGGAACGCAGTGGACTGATGGGCAGGACCTTCCAGGTGTTCAAGCTGCGCACCATGCGCCAGGCGGATCCCAACGCCCCGGCCACCTGGACCGTGGTGGGCGATCGGCGGATCACCCGGATCGGCTGGCTGCTGCGGCGGCTGCGCCTCGATGAGCTGCCCCAGCTCCTGAATGTGGTGCGCGGTGAGATGAGCCTGATCGGCCCCCGGCCGGAGCGGCCGGAGTTGGAGCATGCCCTCGAGGCGTCGATTCCCCACTACCGCAAGCGCCACTGGATGCCCCCGGGTCTGAGTGGCTGGGCCCAGGTGAGTGCCCCCTATGCGGCCAGCGTCGAGGAGGCCGAGCTCAAGCTCAGCTACGACCTCTACTACCTGCGTCACTGGAACACCGGCCTGGATCTGCTGATCCTGCTGAAAACGATCAAGACCGTGCTTAAGGCCCGGGGTCGCTGAGGAGCCAGCCCCGGTAATCTCTCCCCCAGTCACGCCGTCGCCATGCCCTTGCCCCTGCCCACCGGGATCAACCGTGTGCTGGTGACCGGCGGGGCGGGCTTCATCGGTGGGGCCATGGTGCGGCGGCTGCTGAGCGACAGCACGGCCGAGGTGTTCAACCTCGATAAGTGCGGCTACGCCAGTGATCTGAGCGGCATCGAGGCCCTGGGGGAGGCGGCCCTTGCCCGCCACCACCTGCTGCGGGTCGACCTGGCCGATGGGGGTGCCACGGCGGAGGCGGTGCGGGCCGCCGATCCGGATCTGGTGCTGCACCTGGCGGCCGAGAGCCACGTGGACCGTTCGATTGATGGTCCCGGCGCCTTCATTGAAAGCAATGTGACCGGCACCTTCCAGCTGTTGCAGGCGGTGCGGGGCCATTGGGAGGGTCTGCCCGAGGAACGGCGCCAGCGGTTCCGCCTGCACCACATCAGCACCGACGAGGTGTTCGGGTCCCTGGACGAAACGGGACGCTTTTCGGAAACCACCCCCTACGACCCCCGCAGCCCCTATTCCGCCAGCAAGGCGGCCAGCGACCACCTAGTGAGCGCCTGGCATCACACCTACGGCCTGCCGGTGGTGCTCACCAATTGCAGCAACAACTACGGCCCCTGGCAGTTCCCGGAGAAGCTGATCCCGGTGGTGATCCTCAAGGCGGAGGCCGGCGAGCCGATCCCCCTCTATGGCGATGGCGCCAACGTGCGCGATTGGCTCTATGTGGAGGACCATGTGGACGCCCTGCTGCTGGCGGCCACCCAGGGAGAACTGGGACGCAGCTACTGCGTGGGCGGCCATGGAGAGCGCAGCAACAAGCAGGTGGTGGAGGCGATCTGCGCCCTGCTGGATGAGCGGCGGCCCAGTGGCGCTCCCCATGCCCGGTTGATCACTCCGGTGACCGATCGCCCCGGCCACGACCGGCGCTATGCCATCGATCCCACCCGCATCAGCACGGAGCTGGGCTGGCAACCCCGCCACAACTTCGAGCAGGGGTTGGCCGCCACGGTGGATTGGTATCTTTCCCACCTCGACTGGTGCACACAGGTGCGGGAACGGGCGGGGTATGACGGGGAG
>Ga0114976_10001668_pt1 | contig 13904 bp, 12 predicted proteins | sample S_130805_EF_Meta_FD_87319 | JGI IMG/M metagenome (GOLD analysis project Ga0114976, IMG submission 87319) | Freshwater microbial communities from Lake Simoncouche, Canada to study carbon cycling - S_130805_EF_MetaG | ecosystem: Environmental > Aquatic > Freshwater > Lake | place: Lake...
AAAGTTGTAAATGGTGGTTTGTTTAGAGCAACTTCAAATGGCGGCGGCGGGGGAGGCTCATCAGCAACTCCAGGCGGCTCAACACATCAAATTCAATTCAATGACTCTGGCGTGTTCAATGGCTCTGCAAACTTAACATTTGATACAAATACTCTAACATTGACTGGTTCATTTAATATGATAGGAACTGGTTCTCTAGATATTGATGGTGGATATATAACAGGTTCTGGTAGAGCAAGCTTTGGTACAATTAGTGGCTCTGTTATTACAGGTTCAACAGCTTTATTCACGACTTTAACTGCATCTGCGATATCTGCTAATAGTATTCCTGCATTTGGTGCAAATCAAACTATTCAATATAATAATGCTGGTGCTTTAAATGGCTCAGCAAACTTAACATTTGATGGAACACAAGTTAGGCTTACAGGCTCATTAGCAGTTGTTTCTGGTTCTACAATAGTTGCAGAAGCAGTATCTTCTGGCTTTAGAACAACAGGTAAGCCAATACAAGTAAGAAATGTTTCAAGCACCATTGTTGGTGTTATAGATGAAAATGGTACAGTATCTGGTTCTATTGGTAGATTTGGAACTGTAACTGGTTCTGTACTTACATCGTCAAACGAAATATTGGTTGCAAATAACGCTACAATTGGCGGAAACATTCTTGGCTCTGGTGCTCTCAAAGCGGGATACCTAACTTATACTGGTAGTTTTGCTGTACCAACTTCTGCTTACTTTATAGGAATGAGCACAACAGGCTCTGCACTTACTGCAAGCTTAGGTTCAGCAGCAACTTATCCAGCAGGACAAACTCTAATATTCAAAGATATTGGAGGTAACGCAGGAACAAATAATATTCTTATTAGACCAAGTGGTTCACAGACTATTGATGGTGCTACTGGATTTATAATAGCAACAAATTCTGGTTCTGTAACGCTTATAAGCAATGGTGCAAATCAATTCTACATAGCAGGTACATTCTAATGGCTAACAATTTAGTTTTAGTAAGCGGTTCGTGGGTTTTACAGCAAATATCATTGATAACTTCATCAGCACAAGCATTAGCTCCAACGTTTTGGGGTTCTGGTATCGATGGTTCACTTACTACTGTAGGAACATATACCCAAACATATTCTTTAAACTTATCTTCTTTAACAATACCTTCTGGTACTATTTTTAAACCAAACGGATACCCAACATTTGTTTCTGGAACAACAACTATAAATGCTGGAGGTTCTTATAATGATAATGGACTTGATGCATCTGGTTCGACTGCGGGAACCGCTTTAGCACAAAGAAATCCATTAGATGGTCGTTCTGGCGGTGGTGGCAATGGAAGAAATACATCTGGAGTTGGTAACAATGGTGGTGCAGCTTCTGCTGCGAGAACTTCAAGAAATTCATTAGGCGTTCTTGGAAAAGGCGGACTCGGCGGCGACGCTCTTCCCGGTTTTGGTCAATCTAGTGGTGGCTCATCTGCTGGAACACAGCTTATTCAATTTCAAAACTGGCCTACTACAATTTTTCCAAGTACCGCTGGTGGCTGGACAGGCGGCGCTGGCGGCGGTGGTGGTTCAACTTTACTAAATACTGGTACAGCAACATCTGGTGCTGGCGGCTCTGGTGGAGGTATAGTATGGCTAGTGACTAAATTTCTCATAAACAATGGAACGATAAGTTGTAATGGAGGAAACGGTTCCAATGCAGTATCTACTGGTGATGCTGTAGCTGGCGGCGGAGGAGGAGGGCAAGGTGGTTTTATTACTTTGACAACTTCCACTCCTTCTGCTTCTTGTGGAGTAGTTACGTCAAATGGTGGTTCTGGTGGTACAGGCGCTGGTGGTGGCGGTACTGGTTCTGTTGGCGAACTTGGCATTGCAGTAATCAATAGTTATGCATAATAAGCATAAAGGTAAAAAATGACTCAAAAAATATTATTTGGTTCTATAGAACAAACTGATGAACAATTAACAGATCTTGCAAAACAAAATGGCTGTGTTGCATTTTTTAAAGGTGTTCCGTTACCTTATAGAGAAATTGCTATTCAAGAAAATTGGATTCTTCCGCATGTTTACGAAGAGACAATAGATACTGGTAGTAATTTATAAAATTTGTTCTATTTATAGATAATGCCACGTAAAAAGAAATCGGATACCCAATGGGAGCAACCTGCTAATCCTCCTCCTCCAATGTTTACGGGGGAGAAGGAACGCAATTTAGTTAAGCAAGTCAATGACGAACTTATTGAAAGAGTCATTGGACAGCAAGTTGCTTATTTTGCAGTTGATATTGACAGATCCGATTTTCATCCTCTTTATGGCGAGGCAATACAAAAAACATTTCTCCCACCAATTAGAGTATATGCTTTAATTAAATGGGAAGGTCAAACTCAGTCATTTACTCAAAACATGGGTATAGATAAGGGTACTTCAATAGAAATACACTTCCATAAAAAACGTTTAACAGAAGACCAAGACTTATATGTTCGTGAAGGTGACTTTGTTTTATATGGCGATAGATATTACGAAATAGTAAAACTAAATGAACCAAAACAACTATTTGGACAGATTGAAAATAAATTTGAGATAGTTGCAAATTGTATTCGTGCGAGAGAAGGAACATTCAATCCACAATTTACAGCAAATACAACAAAACCAAAAAGAGTTACAACTTCAACTTCTACTGGTTCTGCTTCTACTTACAACCCAACTGCAAATGGGCTATTTACAAATATTACAGCAAGCAATAACCTAGTTGTAAAAAATAATACATACTTAGGTGATAATGCAAATGATTCCGTTTATATAACTGGTTCTGTCTATATAAGTGGTAGTTTGTTAGTAAATGGCAGTACAATTTCTTTACAAAGTTCTGCTGTAACAAACAAAACAATATTGATAACATCAAGCTATACAGTACAAGCAGACGACTATTTTATTGGTGTAGATACAAATTACACAGGCATAACAGTCACTCTTCCTACAATAGCTTCAACAACTAATGGAAGGATATTGCACATAAAAGATGAAAAAGGATTTGCAGATATAAGATTAGTAACTATATCTGCTTCTTCTGGTAATTTTGTGGATGAGGTTACACACGTAGTTATTGATGTAGATCACGGTGCTGTAAGTTTATATAAATCTTCAACAGGATGGAACTTGTTCTAATGGGTTACAAAACATTCAAATCTAAACCAAAAATGATAGGTGATCAACAAGTAACTAATCGTATTACGGCTGATTATTTTGAGTCAACCTTATTGAAGATTGATAGTCTTATTGTAAATAGAACGGTTATTTCCTCTTCTTATATAATGGGAAGAGCTGAATACTTCATAGGCGTAGACACATACAATGCCACAAGCTCAGTAATAATCAGTCTACCATTTGCAAGTGGGTCAGTAAACGGTAGAACTTACATAATAAAAGACGAAGGTGGTATGGCAAACATAAGAAATATTATTATTGATACCCAAAACGGAGATACAGTAGACGGACAAGATATAATGGTTGTTGATTCTCCTTATGCTTCTTTGAACGTATATACAAATGGAAATAACAAGTGGTTTATATATTAAAAATTTATTTTGCCTAACATAGTTTTTCATACTTGTCAAGACTATATAATATTGGGAAGGGCGACATTTTATGTTCTCATAAGGTGTCGCCCTTTTCTATTACAACAAGGAGAATATAATATATGGCTTATAAATTTTCGGTAGGTGCATATAGACACTCTGGTTCATTGGTTGCCGAAGAAGGTCTTACCGTTGATTCTGGTGGTCTTACTGTCACAGGTTCCGTACAACTTCCTGCTGGTGAAATTAATACAGCAGAATTAGCTGACGCAGCCGTTACAACAATCAAAATTGCTGATTTAAATGTTACAGTAGGTAAATTAGCTGCTGATGCAGTTGAGACAGCAAAAATTAAAGATTTGGCTGTTACAAATGATAAACTTGCTGGTAGCATTGCTTCTACAAAGATTGCAGAACTTAATGCATTCGATACAGCAGATCTTGCTGAAAACGCTACTAATAAATACTTTACAGACGCAAGAGCAAGAGCCGCTGTATCTGTAAATGATGTAAGTGGCGACGGCTCCCTTACTTATGATTCTGGTTCTGGCGTAATCACATACACAGGCCCATCTGCATCAGAAGTAAGAGCACACCTTTCTGCTGGCGATGGTCTTTCATTTGCTAGTGGTCAATTTGCTGTAACATCATCAATCGCTGGTGCTGGTCTTGCTTGGAGTTCTGGTGTTCTTAGCGTAGATACTGTTGAAATTGCTGCTGGTCTTTCTGGCTCAATTCGCGATGTAGTAGCTGATTTCGTTGAAGGTTCAGACTTTGTAACATTCGATGATACAACTGGTACAATCGGTGTTTCTGCTGCTGCCTTCACAGGTTCAGCAAGATCAGTAGTTTCTGTAACTGACAATGGTGGTGATGGTTCACTTAGCTACAATGCTTCAACAGGCGTAATAAGCTACACAGGTCCATCAGCAGCAGAAGCAAGAGCACACTTCTCAGCCGTTGACGCTGGTGGTGATGGTTCATTCGCTTACAACAGCGCAACTGGTGTATTCACATATACTGGTCCATCATCTTCCGAAGTTAGAGCACATCTCTCTGCTGCTGAAGGCGTCAAATACGACAGCGCAACTGGACAATTTGCACTTACAGCTTCAGTAGCTGGTGCTGGTCTTGGCTTCTCCGCTGGTGTTCTTGATGTAATGACAACTGGCGCAATGGCCGTTAAGAATGATAGAATTCTTCTTTCATCCTCAGTAGCTGGTCAAGGTCTTGGTTTCGTAGCTGGTGCTCAAGGTGACGTAAGTGTTCTTAACGTAAATGTTGATAACTCTTCTATCGAAATCAATGCTGATACTTTAAGAGTTAGAGGTCTTGGTGTTACCAACAACATGCTTTCTGGCGCTATTGAAAATGGTAAACTTGTCAATAGCTCAGTAACAGTATCTGCTGGCTCAGGTCTTTCTGGTGGCGGTTCAGTATCACTTGGTTCATCAATCACTCTTGATGTTGCTGTTAACGGTGATGCACTTGAAATCAATGCTGATCAAGTTGCTCTTAAGTCAACAATCTCTGGTGCAAGAACCTTCGCAAATGATGTAACAATCAGCGGTAACTTGACTGTAAATGGTACAACCACTTACATCAACACCACAAATCTTGATGTTGCTGATGCACTTGTCAAGATTGCTTCTGGTTCTGCTGCATTTGCTGCAAATCAAGGTATCCAACTTGGTGATTATGCCGAATTGAAGACCGCTGCTGCTGTTGCTGATGTTGGAAATGCTCTTTCCTCATCACTTCCATTAGTAGCTCCTTCAATGAAAGCTGGTACATACTATGGCAACCTTGAAGGCGCAATGCTTCTCGGTATGTAAACCAAAGCCGCAGACGCTACAATCAGCAAGAACGTTACCAGAGCTTCTGCTAACATCACCCTCACACTTCCATCTGCTCCAGTAACTGGACAAGAACACAGAATCAAGTGTGTTGGTGCAGCAAGCAGCGTTATCGTTGCAGCACAAGTTGGTGGAACAATTGACGGCGCTGCCTCAATCGTTCTTGAGTCTCCAAGCGCCGCCGTTTCATTAGTATGGGACGGTTCTGCATGGATGGTCTTCTAATCCTTATTATTCTGGGTTAGAATTTTGGGGGGTATCCTTTCGGGGATACCCCCTTTTTCTTTTTATCTATCTATATATATCATGGCATATGGTTATAATAAACAAACTCAAGTAATTGGCGATTTGATCGCAGCAGATGATCCAGAAAGAAATACTAAAATTGAATTTGGCGATGATCAAATTAATTTTTATGTAAGTGGAACTCTTGTTGCTTCAATAACTCCAAGTCAACTTAGTGCTTCATTCTTTGCTGGTAATGGTTCTTTATTGGAAGGAGTTTCTGGTGGAGGCGGTGGAGGAAGTGGAGATATAACTTCTGTAACTGCTGGAACAAACTTATCTGGTGGGGGAGCTACTGGTGCTGTAACTTTGAATCTTGCTGATACAATATCTCTTTCAACAATAACAGCATCAAATTGGGTTGGCTTACCAATAAGTCTCTCAGTCTCTGGCACAAGTGCGGAAGGTATTTCATTCGATAATAAAGTATCAAAAATAAAGTTTGATAACAATACAGGTTTTCAAGTTTCACAATCTGCAACAAATGAGATAGAAATATCAATTGGTTCACATTACAAAAATATATTTGTAAATGGACAACCAACATTAGTAGCAACAGGCTCTGACTCTTTACAAATAAAAGCTGGTGAAGGTATCGTTATTACCACTTCAACAACAGATAGTGATTCTAATGGTGTAAATAAAGAATTAACAATTAGTGCTACTTCTTTATCTTCTTCAGTTGATGTTTTAAGTGCAAAACAATTTCCATCTTCAAGTGATGGAGTTCCTTATTATAATACAGCATCAACTCCGTCCGTATTATCGCCACCATCAGAGAATCGTTCAAGTTATGTTCTTGGATGGGTAAATAACCAACTTGCTTGGGTTGTTATGTCGTTGGGTGTATCGTTTCAAACAGCTCAGTTTGCTGAATTTGTTATTGATGGACAAATATTAAATTACAGCGAAACTATTTATGTAAACAATGGGACAGTTTCATAATGAGTTTAGCAACACTAACATATAAATATATTGGTAAGTTTAACACACCAGCAGTTACAGTATCTGGAAGTATATCCGCACTTTATAATGCATTTAATAGTACGACATATTCAGATGGTTCTTCAAGAGTAGTAGGTTCTGGTGTTGCTTGGACGCCAACAACACAATTATCTTCCAGCACTATAGTTGCAGTTGGTTTGACACCAGTAACATCAACTCTTGGACAAAAAATAATATATGCTGGTGGAGCTACTGGAGCACCAACTATGATATCTCCAGATACATATACAACTGCAAGAACTATTTTTGGTATTTGTAAAAATGCTGGAAGTTTTACAAGTTGGACCGATGCAAATCCGTTTGGAACAGGACAATTTTCTGGCTATACAGGTTTTTGTCCTGCTGTTTCTTCGATTCATGTATATGAAAGTCAAGATACAGTAATGGTGATAGGGGAAACTTCTACTGGAACAACTTATCTTAGTATCGCAGGGGCAATGTTAGACCCAGAAAGTTCAAATGCAAGTACAGCAGAATCAGATGGTAAAATTTATTGCTTATCAACAACTGGCTATAACAATCCCGGTGGTACTCCACACGCTTATCTTAATTTTGGTACCAACTCTTTATTTAGGCATATAGCAAGTGCTGGAAATTCTCATACATATTATATGAATTTTGGTACAAATTCTGTAACTACTTTAACAAGATTTAATGTTGCAATTAACTCACCTTCAGCCGTTAATACTTTAAAAAATTTAGGTTCCGAGTTCGTTAGATTACCAATTTATTTAGAAAATGGAAGCAGTTTATTTTGTGGTAGAGTAAGAGAAATGTTGATGTTTAGTTCTGGTTTATGTGCTACAAAACTAACTGTTTCTGGTGTTACGTCTGGCTTTATTGTTGGTGGTTCAACTGTTTCTGTAGCAGAATGTATATTTCTAAAGGCATAATATGACAATACACGACTATATTTTAAATTTGCTTCAAGATGGTTATCAAATTTCAAAAATTAAAATAACTAATCATTATCAATATCAACCAACAATTAGTGTAAATGGACAAATAGTTGTAGTTGAACAATATACACATGAAGACCAAAGTTTGTGTGAGTTTTATAATTCAAATGATCAATTGGTGGCAAGAGCTAAGTCATTTGTATCAATAATTTAATATTTATGGTTTTTTATGAAAAACTATACTATTTATTTTTGATTATTTATATTTGGAGAATTATTAATGTCTTCTTTGCTGGAACAAGCTATTATTGATGCAAATGCTCTTAAGGAAGCTGCACTAAAAAATGCAGAAGCTTCTATTCTTGATAAGTATTCTATTGAAATTAAAGATGCTTTGAAAACTCTATTAGAGCAAGAGGAAGCTGCTTTAGGAACACCAGCAGTACCAGATATGGGCGGCGCTGCTCCATCTGCTGAACCAGAAATAAAAGGTGTCAATTTAGCTTCAACTGACGGAGAGAAACTTTGTTCTTGCCCAGACGAAGATGAACAACAAAAAATAAAATTAGACGTTAATCAATTAGCTGATGAAGTTTCTAACATGGAAGCTACCCCACACGACCAAAAAGACAGTCTAATGAGCAGAGAAGACCTTTATGGCTCAGTTGCTTCTCCAAATTCTCCACCAACACAAATGCAAGCTGGTTTACAAGAGAAAAGAGTTTATAAACTTGATGCATCACTTTTACAAGAATCAGAAACAGAAGAAGAATATGAACTTGATGATGAACTTCTAGAAGAAGAAACACAAGTTAATATTGGTGGTTTAGACCCAAGTAACTATAACGGATATAAAGGTTCAAGTTATGGTTTCGATCCAACAAACCATACTGTACACGATCTAAAACTTTCTAAGGCTCAAGAGCAAATAAAACTAGAAAAAGAAGAAAATGCTAAACTTAGAAAGACAGAAAAAGAATTAAAGAAAGAATTGAAAGAAGCAGCAACTATAGCTGTAAAACTTTCAAACAAAGTAGATCAATATGAAAATGTTGTTTCTACTTTGAAAGAGAAGCTTGACTCATTTGCTTTGTCTAACGCTAAGCTTCTCTATACAAATCGCGTTTTAAGCAACGCCTCCTTGAATGAGCGACAAAAAAATAAGATTGTCGAAACGCTTTCAAACGCTAAAACACCAGACGAAGCAAAAACTATCTTTGAAACTCTTCAAAGTGCAGTAGTGAGTGCAAATTCAAATAATGCACCTAAATCTCTGAACGAAGCAGTAACAAGAAATGTTCTATCTTCAATCTCTAATAGAAGAGAAAAAGAGGAAACTCAAGCTCCCGTATTAGAGAGAATGCAAATTTTAGCAGGTATTAAAAAATAATTTAAGGAGTTAAATAATATGTCTATTGTTCAAAAATTAACTGAAGGTATGGTTAGCCGTGACCTTCAAAGAGAAGGCGCTGCCCTTCTTACCAAGTGGGAAAAAACAGGTCTTCTAGAAGGTATCTCTGATGATCGTAAACGTGCTGGCATGGCCGTTCTTCTTGAGAACCAAGCAAAAGAACTTCTTCGTGAGTCTTCAACAATGTCAGGTGGCGATGTTGAAGGTTTTGCTTCCGTAGCATTCCCAATCGTTCGCAGAGTATTCGCTTCATTAGTTGCAAATGATCTCGTTTCAGTACAACCAATGAGCCTCCCAAGCGGTCTTATCTTCTTCCTTGATTTCACAATCTCCGCAGAAGGTGTTGCTTCCCCAAGATTAGGTTACGCAGCAGGCGATTCCGTATACGCTCAAGGCGTAGTTGGTCGTCAAGTTACTGGCGGTGTTAGCTTAACTGGTGCAAACGCTGATAAGGGTTTCTACAACTTCAACAACGGCTTCTCCTCACCAACAGGCTCAGCTACTGGCTTAACATTTACAGTAGTTGCTTCTGGTACTGTACAAGATGGTGGTATTCCATTGTTTGAAGCAGCCTCAACAGACGCTTATGAACTTTCATCACTTCTCAGATTTGATGCAGATCTTGCAAGTGGTTCAGCATTCGCAGTTGGTACAGTAGCTCTCTCTTCATTGACAGCACAACAATTCAATGTCAAAGACCTTGTTACAGTAACTCTTACATCACTCGGTAGTGGTCGTCAAGTTCGTCGTCTTACAAGAACAGATCCAACAGATTCTACCAAATTACTATTTGTTGTAGAAGGTACTGGTTCAATGACAGCAGCAAATTGCAATACAGCCCTTGCAGGAGTTTCAGCTTGTTCATTCCCAATTGTTGATAAGTTTACAACCTCACCAGCAGGTGTTGATGCTCTCGGCGCTATCGCAGGTACAAACACATGGGGTCTTGAAGCACAAACTACAATCCCAGAAATTGATATCAAAGTTGAATCAATCTCCGTAACTGCTGTAACCAAGAAACTCAAAGCTAAATGGTCCCCAGAACTCGGTCAAGATCTCAATGCTTACCACAACCTCGATGCAGAAGTTGAGCTTACCTCAATTCTCTCTGAGCACGTAGCACTTGAAATTGATCGTGAGATTCTTGAAGACCTCATCAAAGGTGCAACCGCTGGTACATTCTACTGGTCACGTTCACCAGGCTTGTTCGTCAATCGTACAACTGGCGTAGAAGTTGGCGCTTCAACAAAAGCTCCAGACTTCACAGGTACAGTCTCAATGTGGTATGAAACCCTCATTGAAACAATCAATGATGTATCTGCTCAAATCCACAGAAAGACTCTTCGTGGTGGTGCAAACTTCATCGTTTGTGGTCCAGAAGTTGCAAACATTCTTGAGTTCACCTCTGGCTTCCGTGCCAAAGTAACTCACGATGATGATAAGGGCGAAATGGGCGCTGTCAACGTTGGTTCAATCTCCAAGAAGTTTGATATCTACGTTGCTGCTGACTTCCTCCGTAACGTCATTCTCGTCGGTCGTAAGGGTAACTCCTTCCTTGAAAGCGGCTACGTTTATGCACCATACGTACCACTCCAAGTCACTCCAACCATCTTTGGTCAAGAGGACTTCGTACCACGTAAGGGCGTAATGACCCGTTACGCTAAGAAGATGGTAAGACCAGATATGTACGGTCTTGTTATCGTCCGTGGCCTCCTTGGCGAAAGCGGCTCCTAATCTAATATAGATTAAAAAAGAAGCCCTCCATTCCGAAAGGTTTGGGGGGTTTCTTTTTTTCATACTATTTACTATTATGGCCGTACCTATCCTAACCCCTGCAAGCACATTAAGCGCAATTGTTCTCCCATCTGCTGGTAATTTGGCCGATGTTGCTTCTGCATTACCATTTGGAATTTATTCTAATTCACCAGCATTTATATCTGGTGCAACAGATCAAGTTGCATATGTGTATAAAAAGCTTGGTGGTGATATATTAGATATTGAATTAACAACAGGAAATGTTTATGCTGCATATGAAGAAGCAGTATTAGAATATTCATATCTTATTAACTTACATCAATCACAAAATGCTTTACCAGCTTTATTAGGTAAAACAACTGGTACTTTTGATCAAGATGGTGAATTAACAAATAATATTGGTGGCAAGGCAGAGTTGGCTTATCCAAAGTTTAATCTGGACATAACAAGAAGATATGGTGATGCATTTGCTTTAGAAGCTGGTATTGGTATGAACTCTCAAATATACTCAGCTTCAATACCTATTAGAGAAGAAGTACAAGATTATGATATACAAGCTATTATTCAATCTGCTTCATTAAACAATTACGATCCAGCAACAAAAGGCCCTGTTGCATTCTCTGGTTCAATTGCAGGAAAGAAAATAACAGTAAGAAGATTTTATTATAAAACTCCAGCATCAATGTGGAGATTCTTTGGTTATTATGGTGGTCTTAACGTAATTGGTAACTTGTCAACTTATGGTCAGTATGCAGACGATTCAAGTTTTGAAGTTGTTCCAGCATGGCACAATAAGCTTCAAGCTATGGCATATGAGACTTCAATCTACACAAGAAACTCACATTATTCTTATGAAATCATAAATAACAAATTAAGAATATTTCCTGTACCAAATTCATTTACACCAGAATATTTTTGGATTGACTTCAGCGTTCAAGAAGATGGATGGAAAGAAAATATAGTTCTTTCTGGTTCTACAAATATTGGAGGCACAACTGGTGTAAATGGTATCAACAATATGAACACACTTCCATTTGCTAATATACCATACGAAAATATAAACTCAATTGGTAAGCAATGGATTCGTAGATTCTGTCTTGCATTGTGTAAAGAGATATTAGGTCAAGTAAGATCTAAGTTTTCAACAATTCCAATACCAGGCGAGTCAGTTACTTTAAATGGTCCTGCTCTTATCTCTGAAGCAAAAGCACAACAAGAGAAACTTAGAGAAGAACTAAAGACAATATTAGAAAAAATGACTTATCCAAAACTTACTGAACAAGTTGCCAATGAGTCTGAGAATATTCAAAAGGTTGCTTCCAAAGTTCCATTCAATATATTTGTAGGATAATAATGACAGAAACAAAAGAACTCGATTTTAATCCTTCAAATATTGAAACAGTTGATCAATCTTTCTATGAATGGGTAAATGAATATATGAACGTATTCTCTACCACAACAGAAGGATGGAAAAAAGTTCCTGTTATATGGCAATCTGCTGAGAGGTCTTTTCAAATAAAATCCGACAAAGACATAAGAGACACTTCTGGTTTATTGAAGCTTCCTTTGATATCAATTGAAAGAGTATCGATAAATAAAGATCCAGCAAAAACAGGAACCTTCCCAGCTAATCTAAGAGAAATCAACGATGAGAAGGGTGGAGTATTAACTATTGCGAGAAGAGTTAATCAAGTTAAAACTTCTAACTTCCAAAACGCAGATAATGCTAAAAATGGAATAAGAAAAGTATATCCATTATACTCTAAAGGTTATGAAGACAATAAAAAAGTTGTATACCAAACCATAACAGTTCCAGTTCCAATACATCTTAATATCGTATATAACTTACATATTAAATGCGATTACGTACAACAACTAAACCAAATAATAACTCCATTTTTTACAAAGAATGGTAACACAAGAAACTTTGTATTTACTTCAAAAGATAAACATAAGTTTGAAGCGTTTATAAAGGGAGACTTTGGTGTAACTGATAATTCATCTAACCTTGACATTGAACGCAAGATATATTCTTCTAAAATTGAGATAGAAGTATTAGGTAGAATATTTGGTCAAGGTGAAAATCAAGAGAAACCAAAGATAGTAATAAGAGAAAATGCAGTACAAGTGAAGATACCAAGAGAACATGTAATATTGGGTGATGAGATAGACTTCGTTAATTTATCAAAAAATAGAAGTAAATATAGGGAATAAAATGACTTTACATATACATTCCACTATTTATTATTGACATTTTACAAATAAAGCAGGAGTTTTTAAAATATGGCTATAACCTCATATAGATTCGTTTCTCCAGGTGTTCAAGTTCAAGAGATTGATAACTCACAACTTCCAAATACCTCTAACCAAGTAGGCCCAACTATCATTGGTCGTTTTGAAAAAGGACCAGCTAATCGTCCTGTTTATATCACTTCTCTCTCACAAATGATTGATACATTTGGAAAACCAATAGCTGGACGTTCTGGTGATGATGTATGGCGTGATGGTAATTATGTAGGTTCAACATACGCTGCTTTCGCTGTTCAAGCTTGGTTAAAAAATACTCCTGCTGTAAACGTTATAAGACTTTTAGGAAATCAAAGCAGCACTCCAACTGGCGATGCTACTGCAAAAGCTGGATGGAAAACAGCACAAGTTGCTTCATCTGATGCTGGTGGTGGGGCTTATGGTTTATTCGTTATTCCATCTGGTTCTGTTGCTTCAAGCGTAACTGGTACACTCGCAGCTATTTGGTACATTGAACAAGGCGCTGTAGCCCTCTCTGGTAACTTAGCAAATACAACTACACCAATTACTGGTACAAATACTCTCATCGCCTCCACAGGCCCATACGCAGAGTTTAAAGCAATAGTTACAACTCCATCTGGTTCTTATACTTCTGTATTCAACCTTAACTCAGACTCAGACAAATACATTCGTAGAGTATTCAATACAAACCCAATACTTACAAACACAGCTATTACTTCTCCAACTAATACAGAATACTACTGGTTAGGTGAAAGCTTTGAAAGAAGCTATGACGAAATCGTAGGACTTGGAACCACAAGCACATATGGTTTTATTGCTCCATTAGTTAGTGGAACATATAACTT
>Ga0114976_10001671_pt1 | contig 13891 bp, 20 predicted proteins | sample S_130805_EF_Meta_FD_87319 | JGI IMG/M metagenome (GOLD analysis project Ga0114976, IMG submission 87319) | Freshwater microbial communities from Lake Simoncouche, Canada to study carbon cycling - S_130805_EF_MetaG | ecosystem: Environmental > Aquatic > Freshwater > Lake | place: Lake...
CAGGAAGGGGCTGGTCAGGAAGGTGATAGCGAAGCTGAGGGAGACAGAGCGGAAGATGGAAGCCCAGGCGGAGAAGGCGATCGACGAGGCCCTGAGCCAGTGCGACTTCGAGGCAGCCCTCGAGACGCATGGGAGCTCGGGTTCCACCTTGCCGGAATCGTCGGGGTCGAGCCTTGGGGACTCACCCTCCGGCAACTCGTCTGGATGGCAGAAGGGCGGCAGCACGAAAACTGGACGCACACGGCGTCGCTAATGGCGATGCACGCGCAGATAAACCACGACGAAGACAGTAGCGACCCTCCGCCAATCATGCACAACTTTCACCCCTTCTATCGCGTCCCGAAGCCGAAGCCGCAAGAGGCGACGCCAGATATTCTGGCCGCGTTCGGGTTCCGGCCAATAAAGCCTGAGGTGGCTGATGGCGGCTAGCGCAGGGGCAATTCGTGCCGGCTCCGCCTACGTGGAAATCTTCGCCCGCGACGGGCAGTTCCAGCAGTCGATGAGCCGCATTCGTGCCCGCATGATGACGCTTGGCACGCAGCTGCGGCAGGCCGGCACTGGCATGACGATCGCCGGAACGGCGCTCGGGGCGCCATTCATATTTGCCGCCCGCACAGCGGCCGCGTTCTCGCTCGAGATGGCACGGGTGCGTGCGAACACGGGCGCGACTGACCAGCAGTTCGCGCAGCTAAACGCATCTGCAAAGAATTTCGCCGTTCAGTTTGGCCGTGCACCGGAAGAGGTGGCGGGCGCCATGAGCGAGCTCGCCAAGGCCGGGCTCGACGCCGAGGGCGTGATGAAAGCCATCAGTCCAATCCTCTCGGTGGTCGCCGCCGCATTAAAAGAACAAGCTAGGGCCGTCGAAGTGGTCGTTAGCACTATGGCGCAGTTCCGCATGGGCACGGACGATTTCGGAACGATTGCCGACAAGCTGCAGGCAACTGCAAACGCCTCGACAACCAGCGTAGACTCGCTCGGCGAAGCCCTCACGTATGTTGGCCCAAAGGCGTTCGCCGCCGGCCAGTCTCTCGACGATGTGCTTGCATCGCTCGCCACACTTGGTGACGCCGGGCTGCGTGGATCACTTGGTGGCACGGGGCTCGCGAGAATCATCGAATCAATTGCGAACGAAGAGGGAAAGCTTGCCGCACTCGGCGTTAGCACTCGCGACGCTACTGGAAACATGCTCCCGTTCATGGATGTCATGGAGCAGCTTGGAAAGAAAGCACCGGATGCGAATCTTGATTCAATCCGCGTGATGACTGAAATCTTTGAGATCCGCGGCGCTAACGCGGCCACATCACTTTCGCAGATGCGTGACAAGTTCGACCAGGTCATGCAGGCGATTGGCAACTCTGGTGGATCTGCGCTCGGAAAAGCCAAGGCGGTAATGGGATCCTTCGGTGGAGCCGTCAAGCAGCTTGGCGCCCAGTTTGGCGTGTTCCAAATCCAAGTGATTGAGTCGATGGGGCCAATGGCCACACAGGTTGTGCAAGCATTCACGCGAATGATGGCGGTGGTCGGTGACTTCATCAGCCGTAACGGTACGCTCGTCGCGATCGTGGCCGGCAGTGCGGCCGCCCTCTTCAGTCTGGGCATAGCCGCCCTGGCGGCCGGCATCGCCATTCAGGGCCTCGCCACGGGCCTCCGCGTCATTCAAGCCGTGTTGCCGCTGATACCGGCCCTGTTCTCTCCGATCGGCCTCGCGATCGCCGGCGTCGCCGCAGCTATCGCTGGCGGCGTTGTGGTTGCCCGCACGCTGTCGCCGGCATTCAAGGAAGAGACTGACGCAATCGCGGCCGCCCTCATGCGGCTCGACTTCGGGGCCGCGTGGTCCGTGATGAACATCAATCTCGCGATCGCTCTTGTGCAGATGCACCAAGCGTTTGCTCAGGCGTTCGACCTGGTTAAGAACACGGTCATCTCCGCCAGCAGCTTCATCGGCGACATGCTCATCCAGGGCCTCGACCGGTTCATGGGGCTGTTCGGCGCCGACATCCTCACGCTGCAGGCCGGCTTCGAGAAGCTCGGGGTTTATTTCCGAGCCGCGTTTGACTGGGACTTCGCCGTGAACGGCATGTCGGACGCACTCAAAAAGGTCGAGGCCCGCGTCGAGGAAGCCCGCCAGCGAGCACCGACGGCAGACGCTCGAGCAGAGCAGCGGAAGCAGGAGCGAGAGAAGGCAGCCGAGGGCCGCAACGAGGAGATCAAGCGGCGCGACGCCGGCTTTGAGGACACGATCAAAGAGCTTAGGAAGGACGCTGCCAGGGCGCGTGAGCGTGCCCTCGGAAAGCCTGCCAAGGCACCGGAAGAGGCAAAGGCAGCTGAGGAGGCAAAGCCGGTCAAGCCGAAGCTACCTGCGGCCCCACCTGGAGCGTTCATGCCGCCACCGGAAGGCGCAAAGGCAGAGAAGGACAAAGGGATCTCTTCGGCCGGTAACTGGAGCGGTGTTGGGCTTAATATCGGTCCGGAGATTAGCCGGATCGAGGATCCCGCCCAGCGGACTGCCGACGCCACGGAGCGGACTGCCGAAGCAGTTGGTGCAATCGCCGCAGGTCAGCAAGGCCAGGCCGCTGGCATGGCCAATGACGATGTTGAGGCCCGCCTAAAGGCATTCGCGGAGGGCGGTGATCGTATTCCGGCCCGTGGCACGCTGCAGGATGTTGCCCCCGGCGAATTCCAGGCCGGCCTCGATGCCGTCGCGATGGCCGGCGCCGACCCAAACGTGACTGCCGAGCAGCTGCTCGCCATGCACGGCGGCGGCGCTGGTGTAATGCCGCAGCCTATTGGCGGCGCTCCAGCCATCGCGATGGACGTGGTAGCTCCCAGGGCCGTTGCCGGCCAGCAGGCCGCGGCTCAGGGCATGCAGGCAGCTACAGAGACATCGCAGATCGGGATCGCTTTCCGCGAGGTCGGCAACGAGATCGTTGCGGCCATCTCAGAGGGCACGAGCGTGTCAAAGTCGATCCTGTCTGTGCTGAATAAGATCGCCGACAAAAAGGCGCCGGAGGCTGCGTTCTCATGAGCTACACGGTATATGAGCTTCGAGATTCAGAGAGCGGAAGCGTCGATAATGAAGGCATGGAATCTGGCGAGGTCTGGAACGTCACAAAGAAATACGTGATTGGCCAGTGCCCCGGAGGGATGGGCGAGGTAAAGGACGCGATCTCAGACTACATGCCGCGTTACTGGCAGTCGGCCGTCGGCTACTGGCGGCGAAAATCGATTGCAATAAAGGGAATCGGAAAACAGTGCTTTGAGTGCACTGGCGAATACACGACGCTCGTGCCGGCCACCGATCCAGGCAAGCCGCATGACCCCAACAATGACAGGCAGTTCGTCCCTGGGTCCATCGCTTGGGACACGACCGGAGCCACCGAGCACATCACAAGCGCTCTGGAAGAACGGGTTATAGGCGGCGGCATCAACGATAGCTTTGAGGGGGCTATCAACGTACAAGGCACAAGCGTTGGGGGTATCGACAAAGTCGTGCCGGCAATGAAGTACTCCGAGACTTGGATCATGCCTACGCAGGTAGGGCTGTCGACGACGTTCGTCAAGAACGTGTATTCGCTAACAGGCACGGTGAACATGTTTCGCTTCAGAGCCTTTTCGCCGGGAGAGGCGCTGTTCATGGGAGCGCGAGCTCAGTGGAGCGGCGACCAGCCCTACACTACCGTCACGTTCGACTGGCAGGCGCGCGCGAATAATGATGCGTTCTACGTGAAAGGCCTGCAGCCGACTTCCCGTGAGGGGTGGGAATATCCGTGGGTTGTGTATAAGTCGCAATCCTCACCAAGCGGCCTCCTAGTACAAATGCCAACGCACCTCGTCATTGACACGATCTACGAAAAGAAGGATTGGTCTGTCCTTGGCATTGCCAAGTCACCTGGGGTGAAGCTCAAGGGATCGAGGGCTACCAGTGCATCAACTGCGGCAGCCGTGGCGGCATTCTTTAACTAGCCAATGGACCCCAGACAGCACGTCAACACGGGCGATCCGATAAGACTGGCGGCCAGCCAAGTCAATGGGCTGAATCGCCTGTTGACGCCGAATGCTGGCTTTCAAGCATTGTCTGCCGTAGACCAACCGACGCCGTACACGTGGGTGATGGCGAAGAACAATACAGACTCGACGGTCCCGCGGTGGGGAGTGCTCGCCATAACGGGCATGGATATCACCCCTGGCAGTAATACGAACGCCACCAGCCAGTTCGAGCAGCTGCCTGTGGTGGCCGGTGGCACGCCGTCTGCGGCGACGACCGCCTGGTGCGTGGCCGTTGAGCCGATTCAGTCTGGTGCGGTCGGTAAGGTGGCTGTGGCTGGCGTGGTGCAGCTGAAGACTGCGGACCTCGGCAAAGCGTCGGGTGCTCACGTCCTGTGGAAAGATTCAAACTGGGCGCTGATTCGGATTCAAGCTGGAGTCATTCGCGGCACATTTACCGCACCGTGGAACAAGGGCAGCACGAAGACGGTCACAGACGCGACGCTTGCAGCGGTCACTTACGCGGAAGTTAGGAACTACTTCGCTACCGTGGGCGGCTCTGGCAGCAAGGGGTGTGCGATTGCCTACGTTGCCGGCGAATGGATTCTGATCGCTGCGGAGTGCGGCTAATGCTAGGCGGAAGCTGCAGCCCGTGCTGTGGGTGCTCTCCGAGCACTGCGCATTCCTTATGGCAATCTCTGACCGCAAAAACCTTTAACGTCTCGTTTTCAACATCAATACCCAAATGCGACGCGGCGACCATTGCGAACCGAGCCTATTCGGAACTCGCCCAGTACGGGTCTCCGCTAGACCTGACATACAACGTCAACAACACCATATATGGGTACGCATTCACCAGCACGCAGCGCGATGGTTTCACTGAATTTGTTGAGGGCCATGACGCATATTCTCAGGCATCGCTTGCTCTTGCCTTGGATATGTCATCGACCGCGTGGAACGCAACCACAAACACCGGAACGATCAAGTTTGTGTACGCCTCGTTCCCGTACAACGTGGCACTCACATTGTCCGTGGCACCTTCTAATGGCGAGTGTTCCGTTCAGGCTAGCATGCTCGTCGCTGTCAAAGCCCGTTCGGCAATCTCAAACTTTGGCGCGGGTAATCTGAACACGCCAACCGTTCAGGTTGTGCAGGCGTATCAAAGCCTGTCTGTTGCGACATATACATACGCGCTAGTTGAGGCACCTTACTACAACCTAACCCTGTTTCCTATAAACGCTAATTCTTTCTCAAATGCGCCAGTAGACGTTTCGGTGTACGACTCGCTTTTGTATTCCACAGGCAACAGCAAATTCGCCTCTGTGTCAGCAGCGTGGGATGAAAGCAAAAAGCCGTCTAGCTTGTCGTGGTCGGAGTATGACATTGTCTCGACAGCAATAACGCTTGACACTGCCCAGCTTGTGTCAGGCGGGGTGCTCACTGGTCAATGGTCGGGGGAATGGAACAAAAAACCCCGGCAGTGGGTGTCTAACAATCGGAGCGAATGGGCTTCGTCGTTGTCGTTGGTCATGAACGTCATCCCTGACAAAGCCACTACAACAATGTGGGGGTACAGCATGTCAGGCATAGACTCGCCCAGTTATCACCTGACGTTCTCGCAGCAGAATGCCAACCGGGCGTATGTGGACGTTCACGCCGCTCTGTCAATTTCAGCATCGGTGTCCGTATCGTGACGCTTTGTGACTTTGAAAACGGGCAATGCGTTCGGTGCCGTGCCCCAATGCTAAACCATAAGCAGGTCTGCGGAACGTGGATTCAGACGCCCGCTTGTTTTATGACTGTCGGCCCCGGCACCGAGCTATCGAAGCTTTTGAAGCGGATCGGCATCAACCCAACGCCAGCGTGCCAGTGCCTCGCAATGCAGCAACAAATGGATCAGTGGGGCTGCGACGAGTGCAGCAAGCCGGAGAGGATCGACGAGGTTGTCGCCGTGATGGGGGCCGAGGCCGCGGCCCGCGGCCTGCCGTTCCTCGACTTGGCAGGGCGGCTACTCGTGCGGCGTGCGATTGCCAACGCCCGGCGTAACGCGTGACAGCCCTGCCCGATGCTATTGCACGCCAATGCCGATCTGGCACTCTTGCCTTACGTCCCTCGCACGGAGGTTTCATGGCCGGCGACGATATCACGCGGATGGCAATCGAGATCATTCGGCAGTACCCGGACCATCCGGCGAGATCGCTCGCGCGGCGGCTGGTTGAGGCCGCCAACGGTGCCCTGACGCTAGATGCTGCGAGGAGCAGGATTCGCCAGCAGCTTGGGCAGTGCGGCGTGAAGAACAGGAAACGCCCAGCCTCCGGCCTCGAGCGACAGGCCAGGTCGCCCGGAGAGGGCGTGGCAATGCCGGCGAGCAGGGCCGCACCGTGGGCGCCTTATGACCCGCAGCTGGTCGGCCTATGGGGCGTGCTCTCTGACATCCATGTGCCATATCACTCCGAGGTAGCACTGAAGGCAGCCGTCGAGCATTTGAAGTTGCAGAAGATCGTTGGACTGCTTCTCAACGGTGACATCGCGGACTTCTACAGCATCTCAAGGTACGTGAAGAACCCTGCCAACCGCGACTTCGGCAACGAGCTTGCCCAGGTGCGGCAGCTGCTCAAGTGGCTGCGCGGCGAGTTCCCCGGAGTGAAGATAATTTACAAGCAGGGCAACCATGAGGAGAGGTATCAAGTTTGGCTATGGCAGCATGCCGCCGAGCTATCACTCCAGCCGGAGATGAACCTAGAGGTCTGGCTGCAGTGCAACATCTATGACATCGCGATGGTGGGCGACCAGCTGCCCGTGATGCTTGGAAAGTTGCCGGTGCTCCACGGCCACGAAAAGGGGGGCGGCATGACCGCTCCCGTGAACCAGGCCCGCGGTGCGTTCATGAGGCTGCACCACACCGTGCTCGAGGGCCACGGCCACCGCACGTCCGGGCACTGTGAGCCCGACATGTTCGGCAACGAGACATTCTGCTGGAGCACCGGCTGCCTCGCCGACCTTCGTCCGGAGTATGCCCGCTTGAACAAATACAACTGGGGCTTCGCGACCGTCGACGTGCAGGCAGATGGATCGTTCAACGTCCAGAACATGCGGATCACGAAAGACGGCGTGGTGCGATCGTCGTGAGACTCACAGACGAATACATCGCAGAGGCCCGCCGGCGGGCGTATCGATTCCAAGGCCAGTGGTGCGGGACATCGGGGTCATTGGCGGCTGACACGGCGAGGATGATCAAGGAGAGGGAGGAACTCATGGGAACGATTGCGGATCTCGAGCAGGACAACGCGATAATGCGTGCGGCGATTGAATCACGCGGCAGCTGCTGCGACGGTGGGAAGTGCCACGCCCCCGCATCGATTGACCTGCCAGATGGCTACAAAACGTACACGCTGACGCCTGCCGAGCCAGTGCCGGAGGCTGTGTTTGAGGATCCCATCCCGGTCGCCGGCATGGCACCTGAGCAGCTGGATGCCGCGTGGGCTGGTGTTAAGGAGCGGCAGCGAGTGCTCCACGAGCGGCTCAAAGATCCATATGCACACGATCCGCTTGAGAGGAGAGTTGTCGGCGGCGAGCCGGAAGCCGTGCCGGCAGTCCCTGTCGTGGCCCCGCAGGCAGGGACGACCGCAAAGTTTGGAACCGGAGCCGTTCGGTCTGACACGTTCGAGGAGTTCCGGTTTGACCTCGTGTCACCGATCGGCCTCCGCGAGGTTGCTCGAGCGTGTGCGGAGGGTGCGCAGAAATACTCGGATTTTAACTGGGAGCGAGGGATGCCTGTGCACGATCTGCTCAACCACGCGATCGCCCACGTCTACCAGTTTCTCGCCGGCGACCGCAGCGAACCGCACCTCGGGCATGCCGGCTGGAACCTGCTCGCGGCGATCCACTCGCATGAGCTCTGGACTGAGCTTAACGACGGCAAGCTTCGCGGCCCTGGCTGCAAGCCGCCCACCTGAACAAAGGTACAATGACGGTAGGAGCAGTATGTGAAGGCCCAACACACTCGACTAGCCGACACGCTGTTCCGACACGGTCCAAACGGCCGCGAGCCGCTGGCGCCGCCGAGCGGTGAGCACGTCCACTACCAGCCGCTCCGCAGGGCCGGAATTGGCGTCATCACGTCGCGGCCGGCGACTTACGAAAACGTCTGCCGGTGCTGGGCGTGTCGCATCGGTTTCAGCGTAGACCACTCCAAGGCGCAGAGGTAACCGATGCCCACGCTGACTCTCACTGGATACAACCGGCTTACGTTCTCGCTTGACGACACGCAGCTGGTCGGCAGCGTCACTGGCGACGTCGAGGTGCGATCGTCCGTGACGGTGTCCAACGGCACCGGCCCAGGCCAGGCCAACGTTGCATGGGCCACTGGGGTGACGCTCGCAGCCGGCCAGGCGTATTCGTTCGACCTGACAAATCTTTCGGCGTCAGCGTTTGGATACCAAGGCAAGGTGACCGTAGCGACGCTCAAAGACGTGATTCTCGTCAACAACGAGACGACGGCCGGTCGCTACCTGCTCTACGGGGTGATCTCTGCCAGTGACACGACAGGGTATGCGGCACGAGTAAACCGCGGCGGCAGCTACCGCTGGACCGACTACCAGGACGGCATCGCCGTAACTGCTGGCAACAAGACGATCTTTATCGCAAACCCATCTTCCGGAAGCGTCACGTTTGACCTCGCCCTGGCTGGCGTTGGCACGTTCTCGGACAACATCTAATGGTCGCAGTCGCTGACAACCTGCACGCAATCGTAACGCAGATTTCTGCGTTCCTTGCGGCTGCGCGGACGCAGGCCGCGTCGGGCATGACGTGGCAGAAATTCGGCGAGCTGCTCGTGCAGCTGCTGCACCAGGCCGTGACGAACCTCGACGCAATCTCAGGGCTCACTGGTCCAGAGAAGAAGGTGCTCGTGCTCACTGCGGTCGCAAGCCTTTTCGACAGCGTCGCCGATCGATGCGTGCCGATCACGCTGTACCCATTTTGGTCCATGATCCGCCCTGCCACTCGCACGCTTGTGCTCGCGATCGCATCTGGCGGGATTGAGTCGATGCTCCCAATCACGAGGTCTGCATGATCACTCTGTTGCTCGTTGCCGCGGCTGTGGCGTTCCTGTTCTGGCCCAAAGGCGGCGTTACGAATGCCCTGCCCAAATCTCTTTCGGCAGAGGACCTGTTTCGCGTGCCGCCCACGGCTGCCCAGAAGCCGCCTGCGGCCCCGGATGCCCGTGACGCCATCGACTCGCTGCTCGAGGTCCGCGACCGGCTCGCGGCCACCGAGGCCCTCGACGAAGACTCTGCCAAGGCTGTCGACGTGCTGTGGCTCGACCTGCTCCACGGGAGCAAACGATGAACCGTCAAAAACTGATCGTGGCCGGTGCTCTGCTGGCTGGGGCTCTGCTCGCGGCCTACGTTGAGTACGGCCACCGAAACTCAACGCCGGCACCGAGCGGAGGGTTCTCGCTCCGCGGCCGCTGGATCGGGCCAGCGGCCGCTGAGGACGCAGCTGCGTTCGCCGGGTTGTGCCGCGGGCTGGCCGACGCCCTCGAGGCCGATGGCAGCCGGCCGCAGCCTCGGATCACCACGGGCGTGCAGATCGAAGACGTGAAGGTGGCCGCGGCCGAGGGCCGGTTTTTGCCGCGACGCCTGACGCAGGAGCAACCGCACGCCGTGGCGGCCGCCGGCAAATACCTCGACGAGGTGGCCGGCACTTCTGGCGGACCCCTCGACGCCGCTGCCAGGGCCAAGTGGGTTGAGGCCTACCGCGAACTCGCTACCGCAGCGGAGGAGAGCGTCCGATGAGAATCACCGACGTCGTCTGGGAGATCATCGACAACGGGCTCTATGTGTTGCACCTGGTCGCGGTGCTGTTCATCGGCGTTTCGGCCGTGGCCTGCCCGATCTGGCTTGGCATGATTCACGCCGATCTCGTGGCGATTCGCGATGAGATTAGGGCTATTGAGATCAAGCCAGACCAAGGCCCCGGGCCGGTGCTTCCGCGCGTGCTGCCGCGCGTGAGGCGTATCGGCGAGGAGGCTCAATGACTCGCATTGTCCGCGCGTGGACCTGGTCGGCGATCGCCTTCGTCATCGTCGCCGCTCTCATCGGCGCCGTCGTCGATCACTACGCTCACAGGCTGCTGCGGCGCGTTGATGCGTCCTTCGGCTATCAGCCCAACCCGGAGGGCGTCCGCGAGTTCCTTCGCGAGCTCCAGCAGCCGACGTTCGCCGAGGCAGGTGCCGACGCGATGAAGAATGCCACGGGGCGCGACACGTTTCTCTACCGTGCGGTAAATGTGGCTCACAATCGCCGCTACGGGAAGCCGTGGCAGTGCTGGAACCAAGGTCCTCATGGAAGCTGCGTGAGTTTCGCGTTTGGCTTGGGAGAATACACCGCAGAAGCGGTCGACCACGTTGCCGGCAAAACAAAGCAGGCGCCGCTGGAATGTGCGACTGAGCCGGTCTATGGCGGAAGCAGAACGGCAGCCAGATTACCACCTATAGAGCGAAATCTCGGAGGGGATGGAAGCTATGGCGGCGCCGCGGCCCGCTGGCTCACCGGCAATTGCCAAGACAAGAGTGTCGGCGGCGTGCTCTATCGCACGAAGTACGGCGCGTTCGATCTGAGCACATACTCAATCCCGCTATCGCAGAAGTGGGGCCGCGACGGTGTGCCGCTTGAGCTCGGCCGCGAGGCTGCAAAGCGCAGAGCGCAGTGCGTGCAGGTCCAGACGTGGCAGGAGCTCTGTGCAGCCGTGGAGCGAGGCACGCCCGTGGCCATCTGCTCGCAGGTCGGCTACGGCCCAACGCCGCGAGTGCGTGACGCTGACGGCGCTCTTTCAAGGGGGTCGTCTTGGTCGCACGCGATGCTGGTGTGGGGCGTGAGGCACAAGAGCAACGGCTCGCCCGATGATATGGGGCTCATACAGAACAGCTGGAACACGACCTGGTGCTCGGGTCCGAAATGGCCAGACGATCAACCCGATGGCAGCTTCTGGGCTCGCAGGCGCGACATCGAAGCGGCGTTACAGCAGGGCGACTCGTGGGCAATCGGCACCAGCTACGAGTGGCGTGATCTACAAAACGCGGACTGGGGGCTGGCACTATGAACTTGATCGTGTGGGCGGTTTTCGGCGCGATCGTTGGCGGCATCGCCCGTTCGCTTCTGCCGTCGCGGATCCCGGCCGGCTGGCTGCCGACGATCGCGATCGGTTGCATCGGCAGCATCGCCGGCGGCCTCCCGTTCGGCCACGGCCCGGCCGGGCTCATCGGCTCAATTCTTGGGGCTGTGGCCGTGTTGTATCTGCACCGTATCTGGAGCGAAGCGAATGTCTGAATCGCAGAAGAAACTCATCGTCGCCGGTGTGATTGCCGTGGCCCTGACGTGGTGGCTCGCAACCGCTCCTGAGTCGCCACTGCGGCCGACGCCACCGCGGCCCGACCGGCCCGTCCTGCGGTTCATGGCGAAGGTGGCCGGCGTGGCGGCCAGATTCGGTTTGACTGCCCTCCTGTTCGCCGAGCCGGCCCCGCAGGCCGCCGACGAGGTGCACCTCGCTCACGCCGTGCTCGGCCCAGACGGCCACCAGCAGCTGCGAAACGAGGTGTGGTGATGTGGCACTGGTTGCTCTACACGTTGGCCTCCTTCTCAGCTGATCCCCATCTGCTCGAGCAGGAGCGTGCCCGGACGGCCGGCAGCGTGAACGTGGCCTACGCGTCGCTCGCCACGGATCCGGCCCCGGCACCGAAGCGGGAGCCGGCGGCCCCGGCCGTCTGCCCCTGTGGCGGCAAGGGCTATACGGTGCGACCTGACGGCTCTCGGTGGGCCTGCCAGTGTAAGACGTGCCCAAGCGGGAAATGCCCGCAGAGGTAATCGTGGAGCCCGTAGAGCGACTTACCGACCAGATCGCCAAGCAGCTTGGCGGAATCGCCGAGGATTGCGGTGCCGCACGGCTGGGCGCGATCATGCGGCTCGTCATCCGGCACTGGCCCCACGAGCACCTCCGCATCATCGTCCGCTCCGGCGGCCGCAACCACGCCGACCTTGTGCACGTCGGCCGGCTACTCGCTGCCCAGGTCCGCGAGCAGTGGGAGGCGAGGAACGGGATCTCGCCCGACTGGGATCTCGTGCTGGCGAGGGCCGCGAACGCGTGCTGGCTCGTGCTACTCGAGCTCTGGTTCCGCGACACGGAATTCCGCGTGACGCTCAAGGTGCTGACGCGGAAGATCGCGGAGCCGTCCTGAGTCACGCCGCCGGGCGCTCCGGCGGCTCCTCGCCGAGGTCGAGCGGCGGCAGCAGGTCCGGTGCCGTCGGCCCGTCTCGCACGATGTTCGGATCGAAATAGCTTTTACGCGTCGTGCTCGGCCGATCGTGATCAGCCAGCCGCGTGGCGTCGCCTCCGGCGGCGTGGTAATAGGACAGGGACGCTTTCCTGAGCCCGTGGAAGCCACGATAGGTGACGTCGGCCCGCTTGCAGAGGTGCCGCAGGCTGGACCAGATCGACGTCGGCCGGCGGTCCCACGGCCAGACGATATCCTCCGGCTTGCGCTGGCCGGCTCGCAGCATGTCGGTGGCCTGCTGGTTTAGCGGTCGCACAATGTCACGCGTCTTGCCCTTCCGGTTCTGGCCGAGGAACGTGATCTCGCGGGCCTCGAGGTCGACGTTCTCCCAGCGGAGTGCGAGCATCGCGCCCAGCCTCTCGGCCGTGAGCCAGGACACGTAGATTTGTGTCGACCACCACCACGCGTTCGACACGCCGGCGATCGAGCCCTTGTATTTGTCGCTCCTAGTCTTCGCGAAGCGTATCAGCTGTGCAACGTCGGCAGAGGTGTACGCTCGCGGCACGCGCTCGACGGCACGGTAGGGCGGCAGCGATGGCCACTCGACATGCTGCCCATTGCTGGTCAGCAGTTTTTTCTTACTCGCGTAGGTCCAGACTGCAACCAGCTGCGTGCGGTCTTTGAGCACAGAGTTTCGGGCTGCGATCTTCCCCCGGTGTGGCGTGACCTCACGCCACCGCAAGAACTTGCTCACGACCAGGTCGTCGAGGTCGTCGAGCGTGGGCTCGGGATCCACGCGGCCGGGAACCGTCGCGAGGTAATCGCGAAACCGGTCCAAGGTCTGCATGTAGAGCGAGACTGTTTTGTCGCACAACATGTGGAGCGGGGCGTATCGATCAAGAAGCAAAGACCTGACAAGCATGGCGACGTCCTTCGCGGCAGGGGTTTACGGATGCCGCTGACCGCGATTGCAGTCATGGCGGCATCCGTGCCGAGGTCGTCGAGTCTACTGTACAGGTGTACAAGTTGGCAATACAAGCGTTCATTTTCCAACCTGCATGCCCTCCGCTCGACAATTCCCGGCTGCACCAACCATACGTGGTTGGGCGTCCGGGCGTCAACAACGGCAGAAAGCAGGCATTTCTCTGCCGATCGTGTCGTGAAATACGCCAGCCCCTAAATTGGCTATGTTCCTGCCTGCTGGATTTGCCACGGGGGCGAAAACCGTTAGCATCGGGACATGATCGCGATGGCCATTGAGCCGACAAAACGACGCCTGGTCCTGACCCGCGAGGCAGCCGGAATCTACGGCTGCACGATGGGGCGGCTGCGGCAGATGGCCAGGGCGAAGACTGTCTGGTCAGAGAAGGCAGGCCCCCGGGCTCTTGCGTTCGACGCCAACGAGCTCGAGCAGCTGGCCAAGGCCCGCGACAAGGCCCGCGATAAAGGCAAACTCCGCGGAACCGCCCCCGGCGGATTCTCGCCAGACACGTGATTTTGGCGTGCGAAACGTGCTCGCCAGAAAAATTCTCATCTGGCCTTGATAAAGCTACCGATATCGGTAATGATCATGCAGGCGAGCAATTGAGACTCGCATGACACGAACCGGAGACGAAACGATGAAGACTGGAAACA
>Ga0114976_10001672_pt1 | contig 13889 bp, 20 predicted proteins | sample S_130805_EF_Meta_FD_87319 | JGI IMG/M metagenome (GOLD analysis project Ga0114976, IMG submission 87319) | Freshwater microbial communities from Lake Simoncouche, Canada to study carbon cycling - S_130805_EF_MetaG | ecosystem: Environmental > Aquatic > Freshwater > Lake | place: Lake...
CTGAACGTTATATCCCCGAAAACGTGTCTATAAGTCACGATCAAGGCGGTTCAGGTGACAGATAGTCATCAGCAGGTCGAAACAGGCTCAGATCGGCTCACATCGGTTTTGCAGCCGTCATCAGCCCTACTCATTGGCAGTCCTACGCCTAGAATCCACACGCCACTGAATGATTTGCCGTCCAGGGGTCAGGAATTGATCGATTTCGCTGACACGATATTCCCTGACGGCTTTATGCCCTGGCAAAAATACGTCGCGATCAATGCCCACAAAGTCAAGCCTGATGGTCGATGGGCAACCCCACTGAATTGCATCGTCGTAGCCAGGCAGTCAGGAAAATCCACATTGATGCTTTCGCGTATCCTGATGGGGTTATTTCATTGGGATGAATCGTTGCAGGTGGCATCGGCTCACCGATTGGCTACATCACTGGAACAATTTAGATCGCTGGTCAATCTCATCGAATCATCGGATGATCTTGCCAAACGTGTAAAGCGAATTCGATGGTCGCACGGCAGCGAGGAAATTGAAGTCCAGGGATCGACGGGCATCAATCGATTCATCATTAAGGCTGGCGGCTCAGCTGCTCGCGGTATCTCAAAACCTGAAACGGTACACCTGGACGAATTGCGTGAAATGCACGAACTGGAATCATTTGCATCGCTGCGGTACACATTACTTGCCGCTAAGAATCCAATGGTGATGACATATTCCAACGCTGGCGACCAACATTCCAAAGTGCTAAATTTGCTACGCGAACGGGGAATCGCCGCTGCGTCGGGTGTGGTTGATGACATCGGATATTTCGAATGGTCAGGTGCATCCGACGCTTTGACGGACGAAAATTTTATGATGGCAAATCCTGCATTGGGTCACACAATCCACATCGACAATATTCGCAGCGTTTTGAAAGACCCACCTGAGGTCGTACAAACTGAAGTGCTTTGCCGATGGGTTCAGACAATCTCATCAGTGATCAGTCAAGCCGCGTGGGATGGATGTGCCGATCCTGACGTTGATCTCGATCCTGAGAAACTTACCTGGCTGGCTTTGGACATTTCACCTGACCGAAAGCATTGTGCGCTGGTCGGTGCGCAGAAAATAGGCGATGAACGATTCATCCTGAAACTGCTGCACACGTGGGAAAACGAAAGGCAACTGGACGATCGAGCAGTGGCAAACGATGCCGCGTTTTACTGCCGAAAGTACCCAATCGAACATTTGCTATACAGCCGCAAAACTAGCGGTGCGGTGGCTGCTCGATTACAGCCAGCAGGAATTCCGATTTACGATATGGACGCGTCATATCCACAATCGTGTGACGAATTACTAGGTGCGATCAATAGCGGCAGGTTGCGTCATACAAATCAACCAGAACTGACTGCCCAAATGCTTTCAGCGGTTCAACTGCGTCGCGGCGATGGCGGATGGGTCATTGGAAGGCGTGCCAGTCAAACGGCGGTGTGCGCTGCCGTGGCATCGGCACTCGCGACACATTTTGCGACACGCCCAGAGACGGAAACGGACATTATGGTCGGATAGTGGTATCCCACTGAGAAAATTTGCAAATGGGAATTCGCGACATATTTGCAACGCGTCAGATCGAAACGGTGGCAACGCCGCAATCACCTGACGTATCTGCCCAACTTGGTCCAGTCACATCACTGGATTCATTGACGCCATTTTTCGGCGGTGCTAACACTGCAACCCGTGAGGAATTTATGTCAATTCCGACGGCAGCCAGGGCAAGAAACATCATTTGCTCATCGATTGCATCGATCGGACTTGAAGTCATTGATCGATCCACTGGAATGGAAATTGAGGAAGCACTGCCACGTGTTATCCGTACACCTGATCCACGTGTGCCAGGATCAGCGACTTACGTATGGACGCTAGAGGACATTTTGCTTTACGGGTACGGGTACTGGCAGATCACAGAATTATTTGCAGACACATTCCGTGTGCGTAGCGTTGAACGCGTTTCACCAACTCGTGTGACGATTCAAACGAATTCACTTGCCACTGAAATTGAATATTATATGGTCGATGGATCGCCAGTACCGAATTCAGGTATTGGATCACTGGTCGTATTTAACGGAAACGATGAAGGCGTGCTGAACAGAGCAGGTCGAACAATCCGCACGGGTGCGGAACTTGAACGTGCCGCTGCGATGTACGCACGTGAGCCAATTCCATCAATGGTGTTGAAATCCAACGGCACGGCTTTACCTGCTGACAGAATCGCAAAATTGCTTGATTCCTGGTCCACAGCACGTCGCAATCGAGGCACTGCGTTTCTAAATGCTGACGTCACTTTGGAAACAGTCGGATTCGATCCTGAAAAATTACAATTAGCAGCTGCGAGATCGTACATCGCGACTGAAATTGCACGTGCTTGCGGAATCCCTGCATATTACGTTGATGCCGAAACTGGATCATCGATGACTTATAGCAATGCCAGCACACAGCGCCAAACCTTGCTGGACTTTTCACTTATTCCGCTGATGACAAGCGTGACCGAAAGACTTTCAATGCCTGATTTCATTCCATCAACTCAGGAAGTCAAATACGACTTATCAGATTACTTACGCGGCAGCGATCTTGAACGTGCCAATATTTACAAAATACTGAATTCGATCGTGGATGCTGAGGGCAATCCAGCAATCACAATCGATGAAATCCGACAAGCAGAGGAACTAATCAAATGAAGGTAAATACACCATTCACAATCACTGCCGCTGATTCCGAAGCACGCACTATCACTGGACAAATCGTCGCATTTGATACCGCTGCCAAAGCATCAACAGGTAAAGTGCTATTCAAATCAGGATCAATCACTCCAGCAAATGTGAAATTGAATCTTGAACACGATTCAGCACGTCCAATCGGCAAAACTTTGGCGATGGAACTTTCACCTGATGGTAAATCAATCAATGCAACTTTCAAGATTTCCAAAACCACTGCTGGATCAGACGCGATCCAGGAAGCAATGGACGGACTCCGTGATGGATTCAGCGTTGAAGCAAACGCAATCGATTTCGGATATAACGAGGACGGCACAATGGTCGTCAGTAAAGCAGATTTGGTCGGTGTCGCTTTGACGCATAATCCTGCATTTGATTCAGCACGTGTATCAAATGTCGCAGCGAACACCGCACCAGAAAATTCCGAGCCATCATCCGATGACGCGGAAGCAACACCCACAAAACCAACAGAAGGAGACGCCGTGGAAAACACCGTCACAGAGCCAACTACCGCCGAGACGGTAGAAGCGGCAGCAGAAGTACAAGCAGCAGCAGCAGCACCAAAGCCAGTTAATTTCATCGCATCACGCAACCCAGTCGTATCACCTGAAACATTTTTGATGCACCAGGTCGCAGCAGCCCGTGGATCAGAAACATCACGTGCATACATCGCAGCAGCGACATCATCAACAGACAATCCAGGATTAATCCCAACACGTCAATTGCGTGAGGTAGTCAATGGATTGGCTGACAATGTGAGAGCCAGCATTGATTCCATTTCAAATGGAACATTGCCTGGAGCAGGACTCGTTTTTCAAATTCCAAAGATCACTCAACTTCCATCAGTAGCACAAATCGATGAACTAGATGCAGTCACGCCAGTCGTGATGGAATCTGAATTCATCAACGTGGATGTAAAATCGTTCAAGGGTTCACAGATTATGTCCGTTGAATTAGCAGATCGCAGCGATCCACTATTTTTCACCGAATTGATTTCAAATCTCACTGCGCAATATGCACGTGCGACCAATGAATACAATTCAGCGCAGATCATTGCGAATTCAGCAACAGCATCGACAGGATTTGGCTCAGATATTACCGCAGCTGAATTACTTTCTTGGGTTTCAACTGCATCAGTTTACGTTTATGAGCAAACACATAAATTCGCCGATGCAATCGTTGTGTCACCTGCAATGTGGGGTCGCATAATGTCATTCAACGTCGATGGACGTCCAATTTACAATGCGCTATCGCCACAAAATGCGGCAGGTAATGCTCAGCCACGTTCACTCCGTGGATCAGTCAATGGACTTGATCTTTGGGTTGATACTGCGCTATCAGGTACAGGTGACAATTCAATGTACGTCATCAACCGCGATTCATACACTTGGTACGAATCCCCACGTCTAGAACTCCGCACGAACATCATTTCAGATGGTTCAATAGGAATTCTTATGTACGGTTATGGTTCAACAGCCACGAAAATTGGCTACGGCGCATACCGTTTTTCTGACTAATAAAAACTAATCATCGGCTAGGTCACTCCCGAACTAGCCGAGCAGACGAAAGGATCGGAAATGCCAAACATTGTCACCGCAGATGAATTGCGTCAGGTGCTTGGCGTTTCCGAATCCCTTTTTTCTGACGAATATCTTGATTCAATTATTGATTCGGCTGAGATCACAATCTTGCCAATGCTCACGCAATATCAAAGCGCAGTAGTTTCAACACGCATCGCCGATGACGTTTTATACATCGACACATTGCGTCCAAATTATTTCGTCCAGGGGCAACAGGTCGTACTCGCTGGAATAGGTAACGGACTCGATGGACCATATACAGTCAGTGATCATTCCGTCAGACCCTTTCAGGTCACTGCAACCGTAAATGAAGCCGATCGAATTTTGACACCCGTCATTCCAGCGGGAACGATCACACTTGATGGCGGCTCAGCAGCTGAAATTTATGCAAACGTGCCAGCAATTAACAAAGCAATTTTGATCGTTTCAGTAGAGATTTTCCAAAGCATCACAGCGCCAGGTGGACAAATTGAAGGCGTTGATTTTGCACCGACTCCATACCGAATGGGTCGATCATTGCAGAATCGTGTCATCGGCTTGATTTCAGCATTTTATGATGTGGATTCAATATGCCAATGACCACATTGCTCGATGTACGAAATGATTTAGCGACTGCACTTGCTGGCGTCGCTGCATCCGTGTATCCCGTAGCACCCGAAGCAGTGATCCCACCTGCTTGCGTAATCATTCCCGATTCACCCTGGCTTGAAAGCGTACTGATCAACGGTGCGGTCACAAAGGTCAAGGTCAATTTCGTGGTCACGGCAGCCGTGGCAAATAACAGCAACTCAGGCGCTTTGGATCAACTCGAAGCCCTAATCATCAGCATTTTGGGGGCTATGCCCTCAGGGTACGTCGTCGGTGACGTTCAAAGACCGTCAATAGTTTCAGTCGGGGCATCAAATCTGCTTGTCGCTGATCTCAGTGTTTCGACTTATTTCACACAGGAAAACAACTAAGGAGACAAAATGGCAACAACTATCATCACGGGTAGAGACATCACATTCACCATCGATGGTGATAACTTTGATGCCCAGGCTACATCCGCAACACTTACCATTGATTCAACAATCAATACATATCAAACACTTGACGGAAAAGCGTATTACACTACGGATTCGCAGGGTACTTTCGCAGTAGAAATGCTGCAAGATTTTGGCGCTGGAACTTCATTATGTGAAGCACTTTGGAACGCTGCATCAGCATCACCAAATACACCATTGGCAGTTTTATTCACCGTGGGCGGAGTGGCTTACGCTTTCGATGTGCAGCCAATATTCCCAGCATTGGGTGGAACTGCACCTGACGCTTTGACTGCATCACTTTCATTCACTTGCGTGACCACGCCAGTACTAGATTAAACAAGGGAGATCGGGAGTATGAAAACAGCAATCACAATCGAATATCAGTCGGGTGATGTAGCCACCTACGTGGCTGCACCACCTGAATGGATGAAATGGGAAATTAAGACAGGCAAAACAATTCAACAGGCAAATGAAATCGGCATCAGCGATTTGCTATTCCTTGCATATAACGCAATGAAACGTGAATCAGCTGGAAAGCCAGTCAAGCCGTATGAAGTGTGGACTGAAACCGTTTCGGATGTGACATTTGGAGATCAAGACCCAAAAGCCATCAGCGAGGCAGTCTCAGCCGACTAGTCATTGAACTAGCGATTGCCACGCAAATCCCTATGAAAGAATGGACATCCGCTGAGGATATTTTGACCGCAATGGAGATTTTGGAGAAACGAAATGGCTGAGGATGCGATTGCTTATGACAAAGCAGATTTACGCAAGATCATCGGTGCTTTCAAAGGTATGGACGATCAAGCGATCCAGGAAGCCAAAGGTGTATCAAATGCTTTGGCTGAATATCTCCAGGGCAAGATTAAATCGGCGGCTGGATCGTTGCAATCAAGCGATGTCGCCAGTCGAATTGCCGATGGATCAAAGGTCAGCAAATCCAGCAAACTTGGTGAAATTTCATTCGGTTACGTATCGCAAAAGTTTTCGGGTGGTGCAACTACCCGTGATCTTTGGGGTGGATCAGAATTTGGATCAAACAGATTCAAGCAATTCCCAGTGTGGTCGGGTCGAGAAGGTCGCGGATCGCGTGGATGGTTTATTTACCCAACACTGCGAGCCGAACAGCCATATATCATAAACGAATGGGAAAATGCTTTTAGTAGAATTGCGAAGGAGTGGTGATGGCTGGTACTGGTTCAAGAACACTCAAACTTGCAATTCTTGGCGATATTGACAATCTAAAAAAGAACTTAGATCAAGGCAGTAATGAAGTCTCGTCATTTGGCGACAAAGTAGGAAAATTTGGCAAGGTCGCTGGCGCTGCATTTGCAGCCGCTGGCGTAGCCGCTGCCGCTTACGCTGGCAAATTGCTTATCGATGGCGTTAAGTCTGCGATCGAGGATGAAGCAGCGCAGGCAAAATTGGCTGGCACTTTGGTCAATGTCACTGGCGCTACAAATGCACAAATCGCAGCGGTCGAATCTCAAATCCTTAAAACATCATTGCTGACGGGCTTGACCGATGACGAATTGCGTCCGAGTTTTGAAAGGCTAGTCAGAGCCACGGGTGATTCCGATGCTGCTTTGAAATTGCAATCACTTGCCATTGATGTTGCAGCAGGTAGTGGCAAATCACTGGAAGCCGTTACAAATGCAATGGCGAAAGCCCAGGAAGGCAACGCCGCATCACTGGCAAAATTGGGCATTGGATTATCAGCTGCCGAATTGAAAACAATGTCAATGACAGAAATCACGGCTGCATTGGCTGACACATTTGGTGGTCAAGCATCGGAAAAGGCTGACACATTTGCGGGCAAAATGGATCGGCTCAAAGTCGCTTTCAATGAAGGCAAGGAAACCGTCGGATCATTTGTACTTGATGCTTTGACGCCATTGGTCAGCGGTTTCGTTGATAAGGTAATTCCAACAATCCAGGCGTTAGCCGAGGAACTTGGTCCAAAACTTACTCCAATTTTCCAGGCATTGACAGCATACATTCGAGATCAAGTTATTCCGACATTTCAAGCCATTTGGGCATTTATTCAAGATTTCGTTATCCCAGCGTTACGCGATTTTTTGACCCCGATCATCAATGGTTTGCGAGCAGCATTTGAAAAGGTCGCTGGCAAGATCAAGGAAAATGAGGAACAACTAGCCCCACTTTTGAAATTATTCAAAGCGATTGCCGAATTTACGCGTGACACACTTGCACCCATTATCGGCAAAATACTTGGTGGCGCATTTAACGTGATTGGCACTGCAATCGGCGTGGTGATTGATTTATTTGCTGGCTTGGTAACGGTGGTCAATAGCGCTTTCAATGCAATCAAAGCAGTGGTCAATTTTATCAAAAACAATCCAGTCACACAGGCGATTGGCGGCGCAATTGATTTTGCATTTGGCGGCGGCAAGGCTGCTGGCGGTCCAGTAATGGGTGGCACGTCATACCTAGTCGGTGAACGCGGTGCTGAAATATTTACACCATCAAGCAATGGCGTCATCACGCCAAATAACAAATTGGGTGGCAATACCACAATCAATCTCAATGTCACTGGCGCAATCGATCCCGAAGGTACAGCCCGAAGCATCATCAACGTATTAAATAATTCATACTATCGAGGCACAAACGGCGCAGCCGCATTGGTATTCTGATGACGCTTTGGAATCCGATTTGGCAACTGACCATCAATGGCGTTTCGTATGAAAATTACGTACTGGCAAATTTAACGGCGACCAGTGGTCGATCCAATATTTACGAACAGGCTCAGGCAGGATATTGCAATCTCCAAATCTATAACGTCACGCAATCTCAGGTCACAATCAATATCAATGATTCAGTCGGTGTATCGATCAAAGATTCCACAGGTACATTCGTGCCAATTTGGGGTGGATCAGTCACTGACGTTTCCATCGAGGTGACGTCAGGTGGATCGATTGCAATCAATCAGGTCATATCGATTGTGGCTTTGGGTGCGCTTTCACGATTACCAAAAGCAAATTGGCTGACAAATTTGGCACGTCACAATGATGGAACTCAGATTCTTGAAGTATTGACGGATTTGCTGATCAATAACTGGTCGGAAGTCCCGTCGGCTTTGACGTGGGGTAATTACACTCCAGCGACAGAAACGTGGGCAAATGCTCAAAATGTCGGATTGGGTGAAATTGACACACCTGGCAATTATGATTTATCGGCTAGATCAGCCGATCCAATCGATGTGTATTCATTGGTTTCAGCACTTGCCACATCAGGGCTTGGTTATATTTATGAGGATGCATACGGTCGAATTTCGTATGCCGATTCCACACATCGAACGCAATATCTTGCAACAAATGGGTATGTGGACGTTTCAGCTGCTCAGGCACTTGCGCAAGGCATCAAAATTCAAACCCGATCAGGGGACGTACGCAATGACATAACTATTAAATACGGTGCAAATTCAAACAATGAAACATCGGATGAGGATTTGGCATCAGTGGCAGTATTTGGTCGCTTAGGTCAAATCATCACGACTACACTGCACGATCACGCGGATGCAGTTAGCCAGGCTGCGTTTTATCTAACACTCAGGGCATTTCCACAGGCAATGATGCAGTCGATTACCTTTGAATTGACCAATCCTGAATTGGACAATGCCGATCGAGATTCGATGATTAATATATTTATGGGGATGCCATTGCGCATCGCTGATTTGCCAGCAAATATGACGGCTGGTCAATATCTTGGATTCGTAGAGGGCTGGCAATTCCAGGCAGGGTACAACACACTTTCAGTGACGGCTTTATTGTCGCCACTGGCTTATTCGATCCAGGCGTTGAAGTGGGAAGAAGTCAGCGTGTCGGAAGCCTGGAACACCATCACAAACACACTCACGTGGGAAAATGCGCTAGTCGTAGCATAAGGAGAAAATATGAGCAATCCAACTACCCCATTCAACTGGCAAATGCCGACAAATACAGATTTGGTTACGGATTTACCTGCCGATTTTGAAGTCTTTGGTCAAGCCGTCGCCACATCAATGGCTGATCTGCTTGGCGGTACTACTGGTCAGATACTTTCAAAGGCTACAAATGCCGATATGGATTTCACCTGGATCGCAAATGATCAAGGCGACATCACTGGCGTTACAGCCACATCGCCGCTGACAGGTGGTGGCACATCAGGGGCAATCACCGTCGGAATCCAGGCATCATCGACTACTCAGTCAGGTGCGGTTCAACTTTCAGATTCAACATCAACCACGTCATCAGTTTTGGCAGCGACTCCAACGGCAGTAAAATCGGCATTTGATACAGCAACGACAGCCAATACAACAGCCAATGCAGCCGTACCAAAATCAACTGTTACGACAAAAGGCGATCTAATTGCTGCAACTGCAAGCGCAACCGTTTCACGGTTAGGCGTTGGCACAAATGGTCAAGTTTTGACAGCTGATTCTACGGCAGCAACAGGTCTTAAATGGGCTGCGGCGGCAGGTGGCGGTAAAGTTTTGCAAGTTGTTTTTGCTAGTACAAACACGCAGGTCGTGGTGGCAAGTACAACACCAACGGACACGGGTTTGACTGCATCAATAACACCTAGTGCCGCAACTAGCAAAGTTTTGGTGATTTACAATCAGAATCTATTTGCTGAACGAAATACAACTGGCGTTGCAGGTGCGGTCAGATTACTACGCGGTGCATCAGTAATTCAGGATTTGAATTATCCATTATCAATCAATCTTGCAGGCGTTTCAAACGTGGCAATAGGTGGATATTACGGTGCAACATATTTGGATTCACCATCATCGACCAGCGCATTGACATACAAAACACAGGTGAACGTCAATACAACCGCAAATTCGGGTTACGTTGCAGCTAATGCTGGAAATATTTCGTCCATCACATTACTAGAAATCGGTGCATAAAATGAAAGATTATTTAACAAAGGCGATCCAATCTTTACGTCCAGGTGCAGAATTTTCAATTACTGCTGGAGATTATTCGACAGTCAAATGGGACGTGCTTGAAGGTGAAGCGCCCACCGAAATTGAAATTGAAAATAAAATTGCCCAAATAAAGGCTGAGGAAAAAAAGGAAATAAAAGCAAATTTCGTGGCTAAGGCTGCATTGCTCGAACGCTTAGGAATTACAGCCGATGAAGCGGCGTTATTGCTGCAATGATTAAATCGGCTAACGGATGGACAGCATCCAAAATCCGATCCGAAATAGGGATTGACTCATTTGCTATTCCAGGCACAGCAACGAAATTGGCGTGTGCCAAAGCCGTTGCACCATTGCTGGTCGGTTTCGCAGCTGAATTTCACGAATTGATCGAACCGATTGATGACGGGAGTCTTGATGATTGGGGATACTGCTTTCGCCAGGTTCGTGGGGATACAGTAAATCTCAGCAATCATTCCAGCGGTACAGCCATTGATCTAAATGCCACGAAACATCCATTGGGCAACGTGGGAACATTCCCAATCGAAAAAGTGCCGATGATCCGTGCGCTGGCTAAAAAATACGGTTTAATTTGGGGTGGCGATTACAGAAACCGCAAGGATGAAATGCACTTTGAAATTGCTTTGACGCCAGCGAAAGCCGCTGCGTTGATCGAGAAGTTAGGAATATCAAAATGACTCAGTTAAAAGCACTTGGGGCATCCTGGTTACGTTCATTCATAGCCGCTGGCTTAGCCGTGTTTATGGCTGGAGTTACTGATCCGAAAGCCATTTTGATGGCAGGTGCATCAGCCGTCGTACCCGTCATTTTGCGATATTTGAATCCTAAGGATTCTGATTTTGGCATCAATGCGAAATGACCGAAGCAATCACAGCGATCGGATTGATCGCCGCTGCCACCATTTCTGCCATCGCTGCACTATTCGCGGCTAAGGCTGAAAAGAATTCTCGACCCGTTAGCAATGGATTTGCCGATGGCATACGTGGCGATGTACGTGAGATTCGATCCCTGCTCATAGAGCATTTGAAGGATCATCCGAAGCGTTAGACACGCCGAATATCCAGCGTGGTATTTGCAAATGTCAGCCCAATAGTCCACCTTATGACTTAGGGAGACTCCAACAAATCTCCCATCGGGAGTAATAAATGTACACATTCAATGAAACGGCGATGTGGATGCTATTTGGCATCTTGATCGGCTTTACCGCTGGATACACAATCGGGTTCAAATCAGGGCAGGTTGAAGGATTTATCCGTGGCAAGATCGCTGGACGTAAGGGGATCAAATAATGTCATTCCTGGACGGATACGAAACGGTCAATCAGAAAGTCATCAGATTGCACGCCACATACCCAACAAACCGCATCGAAACATCGATCATCGACTGGAATCCTGAAAAGGGATACATCCTGATCGAATGTCGTATTTATCGTCACTATGAGGACGAAAAGCCAGCAGCCATCGATTATGCACACGGAATGGTCACTGCCTATAACGTGCAAATGAAACGATGGTACGTCGAGGATACAGTCAGCAGTGCTATTGGCAGGTGTGCCAGCGTGGTTTTGGGTACAGAGACAAAGCCCAGTCGCGAATCAATGGAACAGGTCGAAGTGATGCCAAAGGCGTTTATCGATGATGATCCCTGGTCACGTCCATTTGGTGAGGATGGTTTTACGACTGCATCAAGCGCCATCAATGAGATCAAAACCCAATTAGGTGGGGAACTAGTACCCGAAGCGCCAAAATGCGTCCACGGGCATCGTGTATGGCGTGAAGGCGTATCACAGAAAACGGGCAAGGAATGGGCAAATTATTCCTGCACCGAGAAGTCAAAGGCAACTCAGTGCGCACCGCTTTGGTACGTCAGAGCAGCTGATATGCAGTGGAAGCCACAGGTGTGATCGTGGGTGAAATGAAAATAACAAAACTCAGCACTGGCGAACAGACCACATTCAAGATTGATGGAACGGTCATCAAAGAGCAGAATCCAATTTCAATCGATTGGTGTGACAAATGTGAACGATGGAAACCGCTGGAATTTGGTCGATATGACGGGTCACAGGGATTGACGATGATTTGGTTATGTCAGGAGTGCAAATGATTCCCATCAAACTAAATCACGATGAGGAAATGATGTGCGCCAAAGCCGCATTTGATCGAGCCGTCGGTGCTGAGGGATTGACGGATTATTCGGTGCAGAAACTGAATCTATTTCAGGATATTGCACGAATGGCTGAATCAATCGGTGCTGAAAATGCAGTCGCCAAATACTTTCAAATTGACGAATGGAAGCCCACAGTCAATACATTCAAGAATCAAGCCGATGTGGGGTGGAATCTTGAAGTCAAGCACACACCCTGGAAGGCTGGATGTCTGATCTTGCGTGATCGTGATCGAGCCGATGATATTGCGGTGCTGGTCACGGGTAATTCACCCAATTACTACATCGTGGGCTGGATCGTCATTGGAATGGCACGCCGTCCATCAAGGCGTCGCAGTGATGGCTCATTTTGGATCAATCCATCAGACTTAAACCCCATTGAGAATTTGAATAGGAGTATTTATGCTCGAAATTATCAGGCTTGATTGTCGCGTTGAAAAGAAATCAACCGATCACAAAATCGTCAAGGTTGCAGATAATCTGCCGCCATACGTTCACTGCGTTGAATGTCTATCTTGCGGCGTATTAGGCATCCAATCATTCCAGGTGCAAGATGCCAGTCTATGAATTCAAATGCCCAGTGTGCAGCAATATCAGTCCGATCAAGGCTGATTTCGATGCTGACATCACGCCACCTGGCTGCCCGTATTGCCTAGTCACGATGGAACGGATATGGACATCAACGCCAATCCATTTCAAAGGTACTGGATGGGGTCATCAGTGAAGGGTGTGGATAACTTGTGGACAACACGCCGAAGCCCCGTTCAAGTTATCCACATTCTTGCAATGTATTTGACTCGTTCGGTACGCTGGATTCGCTTAAAGCAAGCCGCTGATGCGGATCGCTTGCTTAGGCGATTTCGGCTATTGCCACAGTTATGCCTATGTATAGGCTTGATCTTAATACAGATGCAACCTGCAACAGCATCGAACATTGATCACTACAAATTGTATGCTCATTCAAGGATCATAAATGATGCTCAATATCAATGCCTATCAAAGATCATATACAAAGAATCCAGGTGGAATTCAGCTGCTAAAAACGGCAGTCACTATGGACTAGGACAGATGAGATCACAGCACTATCGAAACCTGGATGCTTATCGTCAGATAGATGCAACGATTAAGTACATCAAAGGTCGGTATGGTTCAATGTGTAACGCGTGGAGATTCCACAAAGCGAATGGATACTACTGATGAGCAAGGCGTGGAAGGATAGCGATCGCAAAGGATGGCGACGCATACGTGAACGCATACTCGCAAGGGATGGGTACTGCTGCCAATCGTGTGGTGAGACTGATGGCAAGATGCATATCGATCACATAGTGCCAAAGCGACTAGGTGGATCAGACTTAGAGGAAAATTTGCAGGTATTGTGTCAATTCTGCAATTTACGCAAAGGTGGCAGTTTTTTTGAACAGCCTTTGACAC
>Ga0114976_10001674_pt1 | contig 13866 bp, 11 predicted proteins | sample S_130805_EF_Meta_FD_87319 | JGI IMG/M metagenome (GOLD analysis project Ga0114976, IMG submission 87319) | Freshwater microbial communities from Lake Simoncouche, Canada to study carbon cycling - S_130805_EF_MetaG | ecosystem: Environmental > Aquatic > Freshwater > Lake | place: Lake...
TAAAATAAAGAACCATTAGAACCTTGTTGAATATAAGGTACAGCAAAATTATCTATTACCCCCATTCTATGTGTTCCTGTTTGACCAAGTCTTGCTTGATCTTGCCCAAATCCTACTACAGGTCTACCATTAAACATTTCATTTCCACTAAATCTATAAGTGGGAGGAGCAGGGTTCATCATTCTTCTAGCAGAAGGATTACCAAACTCAGAAGCTAACGCCATTTTACTTCTCATCTTAGCTCTGTTAAGAGAAGCTAATTGTTGTGGATTTAACTGACCACCTGTTTGCATAGTAGGCTGAAGATTCCCAAAGTTTACAAGATTGTAAAGATCAGAAGCATTCCTAGCCCCAAGTAAAGATTCTTTAACTTCATTTGGATATACATCTGTTCCTTTTCTTAAACTTGTTTCTAGCAACCCTCTCATATATCTATCATAAGCTTCTCTAGGAATTTTAGAATTTGCAGGTAGCCCTGCATCACGAAGAATTTCTTTTCTTGTACCTATTGCCATAGGAGCTCTTTCAGCTAAAAGATTATAGTGTTCTCCTCTTTCAAACTGTTCTGGTTGTCTAGCTGTTTGATAAAGATTATCTGCAAACCAGTATGGAATAAAGTTGGTTCCATCAAAAGCACCATGTATTAACTCATGACCTAAAACTCTATCTCTTGTATCTACAGAATTAAATTGATTAGGATCTATTTGTACTGTTCCTCTATAAGGAAAATCTTTTATTGGAGAGGGTAGATCACGTCCTTTATCATCTGTTCTATCAAAGTATGAACCTGGTGTTTTAAATCCTAAAAACTTTGAAAGATTAGGATTTTCTTCAATAGGGACATTATTTAAGTTATTCTGCCAATCCCTTAAATTATTTTGGTATTCTCCATATCTCATATCTGGTCCATATATAGGAAGACTAGATAGGTTTTCCATTACTTTTTTATGAGCAGGAGAAGTAATTTTAGGACGCCAAGAAGACGCTAAACCACCATCTTGATATTTCTTTTTTCTAGGCATTATATTATCTTTTGATAGAAGGGTTATATATTCCTTTACTCTTCAAATACTTTATTAAAGCAATCTCATCTTTTAACATACTAGCATCTGGTGCATTCATACCTTTTGCATAATCATCCATAGCAGGATGAAACTCCCCTCTATTATTTGCAAAACCTATTAGACTATTCCCTGGACCGTATACATTATAATCTGAAGAGCTAGGTCTAAATGGTTGAGTGTATATATAATGAAGTTTTGGTTTCATATATAAAGGTGCAACAAGATCTTTACTATCTGCAAATTTTGTTTTTTTATCAGGTTTTTGCACTGGTTTATTCTGTCTTTCAGCAGTATAATAACCAACAGGTTTTATTTTCTTTTTAAGAATCTCAGGTCTTACTCTATGAAGTTCTTGTATTAATTCTCTCTGTTCTGGAATATGTGGGTTAAGAAGAGTTGGATTTCTTCTGTACCCCTGAGGAATTATTCTATTTGTTTGATATAAGTGCATACTATCTAAAGAAGATTGTGGAAGCATTCTATCTGTAGTATAAACATCTCTTGTACCCTGCCAAATATTTTGACCACCACCTTGGTATCTGTGAATACCTCCTCCCATTCTCTTTTGATTATATAACTGATTCATATAGTTAATATAATCAGCATTTTGTTTTAAAACATTATCTCTAAGATCTATAACTTGTTTTCCATAAAGAGGATTTACTCTCATATTAAGACCCCCCTTTGGAATAGGAACTCCATAGAAAGCAGAAGATTTAAATCCATGATAATCTTGTTCTGTTGATGGATGAAGAATACCAAGACCATTATAAACTTGTAATCTTAAAGCAGGATCTGTAAACTTTAACTCATCTGCCTTTCTCATCTTATCAATATAGGCATTGACAAAAATATCTTCAGCACTCATATTTTCATCAACATCTCCTTTTACATGTCCAATTTCTGAATCTGTTCTACCCCAACCAGTTTCATTTAAATCCATAGCTGCTAAAGTATAAATATCATTTAATGATAAGTTTCTTTTTTTAGCAGCCTTTACTATTTTTTTTAAGTTTTCAGTACTATAGGTAGAAGAAACAAGATCTCTAGTTGGAACTATTGCTTTCCCAGTTGTTGCTCTTATCTTTCTAGGATCTTTTATTTTTATTTGTGTAAGACCAGATTGCTGTGGAGCAGTTTTTGCAGAAATAGAAGACCTAGCACTATTTAATATATTTTGCCAGATTGAACCACCACCTTGATATTTTGGAAATCTTTTCATATTATTTACCTTTTATCTGTAAGATTGTAAAAGTTTTTCGTTTGATATTTTAAATAAGAATTTATTATTTCCACTAACAAGTCTTCTTAGAAACACACGATTAACGTAATGTCTAAACTTCTTATGTTCTAAAGGAGACTTTGCATAATTTACATAAGCAGGGTTTATATTAAACTTATATCCATTAGGCTGAAGATTAAACATAGGGATAGCATTAGGAACATACTCCCCACGGTTATTAGTGATATCCCAGAACTGATTAAACCTGTACTTGTTCTCCTCTTTAGAATACTGAATCTTTATAGAGTTGGGACCTATCTGAGGATATGTCAACATAGCTAATGGGTTGTTCTTAGCTTTAAGATTAAGCTCAAGAAGACCTGACACTTGCTCAGAATTATAAATAATAGCCTGGTCAAAGTTTTGATCCAGAACATGGAACTTATCCCTACATCTATTACTGTAATTATAAACCTCAAGATAATACTCTATACTTCTCATAGAGTTAACCTGCTGACCTGTAGTAGAAACAAACTCCACTTCAAACGGATAGTCTACACCATAATAATTACAATAACTTGTACATGTAATATTATGCTTCCATATAGAATTTGTATTTACACTCATGAAGTGGTTCCTACCAGGAATTAAGAATGTAGGAATCCAGTCATGGAAACTAACCCAGGTTTTAGATTTTGGATCATATGATATTGTAAAGTTAGCCTCTTCAAAATACTGTGTATTTGTAAAAGGTATTGGAGTGTTTGAGTTAGGAAGATAGAACTTACCATCTCTTAATTCAAGAGTTGAGGCTGAGTCAAACTTAGGACTATAGTCTTTCTTAGTAAGATAGAGCACCTCATTTGTATTATCATATATAAGCTGTACGCCTACTCCCACTACAGGATTATCTCCGTAAGGATAGTCAGGATACATTGCTAAAAGCTGAGAAGGAAGATATTTAGAAAACCACCATTTTAATCCTCCGTTTGTAATATCATTTAAACCTTCTGAATACTGAAACACCTTACCCTGATTCTGACTTATCCAGAACAATCCGTATGTAGTATTTACAGAACAGTATCTTCCTTGGTTAGATCCATATTCATAAGACTCATCAACGTTTACGGCAGACTGAAGAGCTTGATTAAATAAACCACCATCTCCTATTGTAACTTTTGTATTTGTATTGGCATCAAGCTTTAGTTCTTCTACACCAGTAAACTGAACAGGACTCTGATACTTCATCATGAATAAAGCACCCGTCTTATTTATTGACTTAATAGAACTAACCTGGGAAGGAAAGTCATAATAGTTATTGGCTAAGAATACCCTCCATGTATCTCTTCTGCTTTCACTTTGCTGTGGAAGAGAGAATCTCACTTTATAAGGAACATATGTATAACATGAGTTAGCTGTTATTGGATCATAGTTTCTTTCTAACATATTACCCCATGTAATATGACTATTTAAAAGTTTTGATATACTAAGAGAGTAATCATACTTATAGTAGTTTGGATTCTTTACAAAATCTGATCTAAAAAGAAGATCATAGTTTGTAAAAGTATATGTATCATAATGACGTTTAGGTATTTCTTCTTCCCAATCTCTATATGCTACATTTACTTCTGACTCTACAAAGAAATCACGTATACCAGAATTAAATAAATAAAAAGATCCTTTACTTACATAAAGATCTAAAGGAACACTTGAATCATCAAGTGATCTAAAATTAGAAGGATTAGCAACATAAGCACCAGTAAATTCTCTAAAATTAACCCAATACTTAGGATAGGGAACATTTATATATTTTGTATAGTCATACTCAGTTTGGTCTGGAAAGTCATACATCCAATCTGTAAAGAAAGGCATTACATTCTTTTCAGTAAATCTATTTATATAAATATCTCCACCAAATAAAACAGCTGTCTTATATATAAGACCAGGCTTCAAAGATGTTATACATGTCCCAAACTCATCTAATGTATTTAATGGTATTTGTTTTATAGATTCAAGCTGACCATATTGAGAAGGTATATTAAGCTTTAGAGCTCCATAGTATGAGTATAACTTCTTATTACTATTTTGTTCAGTACTTCTAATATATCTGCTTTGTTCCTGATAAGCAGGATTAATTTGAGAAGGATCATAAACTGTAGAACTTGTCTGTAATGCTACGTAGTTACTTCTATTAATATTGTTAATCTGATAAGAAGGATCAAACTGTTGAATATTAGGATATACGTAATAGTTTCTTAGTAATTTTTTTCTCATGTTTCCTTTAACATTTAAAACAGATGTGTCATAAAAACCATGAGAGTTAAACTGATAAGCAAATTGTTTTTTAGGGAATACAAAATAAAATGATTTAATAAGCTGTGTTCTTATTAAAACTTTTCCAATAAATATATTATTTAGTGAACTAGGATTAAAATTTATATTAGCACCAAAGTTGTTAAGTTTATTTATGATACTTTGAATTATACCTGTAACATATCCTGTTCCAGGAACTCCATATACAGGAATTGCAGCTGCAAGGTTTGCAGCAGCTGCTCCTGCAACTAAAACTTCTGAAGTAATACCAAGAACATCACCAACACCTGATGTAACTTGAATGCCAACATTAGCACTAGTTGGATCTGTTAAAGCACCTACATTAAAATCAAAACCACCTATAAGAGCACTTGATATTTGAAGAGTAGTAAGAAGTTCGGTAATTGTATTTAAAACACTACCAAATCCATTTCCAATTAAAGTGTCACCTAATTGTTTTTCTAATGGATGTTTATATGCTGATACAAAACCACCCTCTAAAGAACCACTATAAAGATTATAAAGTTTAAGTTCGTAAGGATTTAGATATGGATTGTTAAATGTAGTATCAGGACTATGAAAAGAAAAATAATCTTTTTTATAAGCTGTCAAAGATGGTTTAGAGCTATTTCCATTTTCTCCTGTCTGTTCTTTTGAAGTAAGATAGTCATCAGATCTTAAATCATTAAAAGGATAGTTTTGAAATAACCCTTTAACAGAGTTATTAGGGATGTCATACTCCCTCATATTATTCAAAAGACCTTTTGCAATAATAGACTTATTACCTTCTCTTGACCCACGAAGTATTTCATATCCCACTATAGATGTAATAGGATTACTACTGTTGTCCAAAGGAAAAGATATATTACTAAATTGAACACCTAGCAACACAATACTTCTTCCATTATCTGTAAAAGAGTTTAACTGTGTACCAACTGTTTCATCAGGCATTTTGTGATGTCTGATATTCTTACCACATAGATTTAAAGGATCATTTATAATATTTGGATTGGTATTCCAAATATCAGGTCTGTCACCAGGATACTTTTCTGTACTTTCCCAATAACCCATATTACCTGTAGCTACAATCTGACCACCTTCTAAATAAGATGGAGATGATGTAGCTGTAGAAGTTACTGTACCTGTGTTATAAACTTTCCAATATGGTTGTGTTATTATATCAATATTATCACCACCTGATGCAACAGGAACTGTATCAGAAGCTAATGGTGGTCTACCAGGTATATGATAGGACTCTGTAAACTCACCTGTGTTATGTATAAATCTTATAAAGAAAGAATAAACCTCATCTCTTAAATACCCAGCATTATGATTTCCTCTTACATAATAGTTAGCTGGATACTTTACACCCACCCACTTAGCTGTAATTTTATTAGCTAAAGGTTGATAGTTAAATTTAAACTTACTGTAAGATCCCACTCTAATAAGATAGTCACCAACATTATACATTGCATCTGACTTCTCAATAGGTTCTGTACGTAACACTATATCACTAATGCTGACCGTGACATACTCTGTACTCCACCTATCCACATAAATAGTTCCCTGTGTAGATGAATATGTACCAATCTTTTTAGCTACCTGCTGAGCATTTATATTAGTGAGAAGAACAAGTTCAAACTCTTTAAAGTCTTGGTCAATACTTTCAACTCTTATCTCAAGAGATGAGTTGGTATTTTCATGACTCCATATTGGCTGAACATCTGTAAGTCCAAGATAGTCTGTTACTCTTACACCATTAATTAAATAAGCTATTGCTGCTTGGTAGGATCCATTAGGAAGTGTACCAGCAACCTCACCTTTTTTTATTTTGATACAAGGGTGTGTAACAAGAGGTGCTAATCTCACAGCTTCACAATCTAGTGTTGCTTTTCCATTAGTTACAACCTCTTTACAAATTTGACAGTTAGCAACAAAAGTACAAGACTTTAAAACGGGCACCTTGTCAATATCCAGGGTACGACTTGGATTTAAACCATCATCCCAGTATACTATTCTATCACAATCAAACCTATAACGGAATACACCTGTTATAAGATTGGTACGCTTTAAGTTTAAACAATTAAAATTTATAGGATTACCCTCAGGACTTTTAAGGGGGGTGTAAGTACAGTCAGATTCATCAAATACTCCTATCTCTGAATTAGTATCATCTGTAGTAAATATAAGCCATTGATCTTCTAACAGATGTATACAACCTATCATTGTATATGGAAGATTGACACAGAAGATGTTAGAAGGTTCATTTCCTATAACTCCCACTTGACCATCATATGAATTATTTACAGCATTCCTAGCGTGGGTATACATACCCTCTCCAATGAAAGACTCATTGTAATCTTTCATCATACCTTTTGTAAATACGTTTGTATTTACACCGCCAGGGTTTTGTGGAGTATCTTGATTATCAGCCATGTTTTACTTGTAAATTCTTTTTTTCAATAAACTTATAAATAAACCCACTTATATGCCCAGCTAACCAAGCCTGAGCTTCTTCATCCACAACATCTCTATCCTCAGTTACTCTTACAGTGGCATGATATATCTCATGAGCAAGAGTGTTATATGTTAGATACTTTAAGTCTATGAGTAGTGCATACTTATCAATATCAGGAGTTAGCAGTATACCTTCCACCTCATAATCATCAGATCCATCTTTAAGCATATTATACTTCTTATAAAACTTTGCAGTTTCCTGTTTAATCTTGTCTGTTATGACAAAGACTACTTGACAATTATAAGTTGGTAATTTTAAGGTGGTGCTAAATCTCATAAATTATAAGGATAATAGTAATCATATGATTTAAACATATCATAATACTTAAAGTATTGAGCTTTTCTATTAGCCTTCCAAAGCTGATACATTTCTGCAAAGTCTGGAGTGTTCACTATAGTGAGAGCATTATTACGAGCACCTCTAAGACGTTGTTCAATAAGCTGAAGCTTTTGTATAACATCTTCACCATTCATATATAGGTTTTCTAAAAGACGCTGTTTAATAGCATACTCATAGTACTCATTAATCATAGGATGATCAAGTACTAACAAGTTTCCTTCCTCATCTTCTAAAGCACCCTGATAAGATATGAGCAATCTACCATTATCTATGTTAGCATAAATATAACCATTTTTTATATAACCTGTGGGATATGGATTACTCAAGGCATCTTTCATTCCAGTATCCTCAGCTATATTAAACTTAGCAAAGTGGTTATATGTCTTTACATCATACTTTCTTTTTTCTACCACCTGAACTAAGATTCTCTCACCATTCTGACATTCATTTACATATGTCCCTTCGCATAGACAGTCATCTTCTGGATTATGACATCTTGTACAATTACCCCCTGTTCTACTGACAATTACGTTTTCTGTTTCTCTACCAGCCATTGCTCTAGAAACAACAGTTTCATTAAAGCAGAGATAGGCATAGTTTAGTACATAGAAGTCATCAGGAAGTTTAGCTTTCTTATGACATATGTCAATTATTGTTTCTTTAGTACCATTTATTCTGAGACCCAAATCGTAGCTAACTCTTTGAGCCACTTTAATTAATTGACCTGGCTCCATCATGTTTTCACTATTGTACATGATGAAGTCTGTAGCAACCTCATTTATCAGGTCATTAAGTGTTCTATATTTAAGTTCTGTATTCATAGGATTAACGTGTCAAACTTTGTTTATCAATAGCTTGGTCCATAGGCAGCTGGTAGATCACTGCAAAATCTTTCATAACCATACCTTCTAATTCTGCCAAAAGATAATCAGGTACACTAAACATTTGATCTTGTCTCAGCATACAACTATCTTCCTCACATGTCCACTTACTTATATCATCTTCAAATATTCCCTCTATACGCACAGCATCCCATTCTAAATTTGGAAAGTATAAGTAATCATTCAGATACCAAAAATATTTATACTTATTATATTTAAAGTTTTTAGAGTTAGCCATAGGAATGTAGCTACTTGGAACTACGGGTTGTAGCTTTTCTGAATTATCCAAAGAGGTTACAGAACGAATTAGTGGACCATAGTATCCCTGCATAAAAATAGGGAGTTTGTCTTTAGTACGTTTGATAGTACAATCAGACTTTATCCCTGTGCAGCATGCTTCCACTTTATCTATCTCTATAAGCTCTACATAATCCATTGTCTGTACAACACTTGCAAAAAGCATTAGCTTATTAGCCCTATCTTCTCTACGCATTAAGAACTTGGCATTCTTAATGACAAAACTATATATCATCCTATCAGTAACAAAAGAGTCTTGATTAACCGCTTTTATCTGGTTACGGACTCTTGATACGACATCACCAATAGTAACTTTAGACATTTTATTCTAGTTTAAATTCATCATAATCTTTTAGCAGATCTATAGTTTCAATCTTCCTTTTGTGTTCTGTTCTATGTTTTCTAAAGAGCCTGCTTATCTTTATCTTATTATCTACCTGTATATATTTCTTCCATTCCTTAGGATATACCTGCCCCACCTTTCTTGTAAAGTCCCTCACTCCTTTAAATCCCCAAAGCTCATGGTGTTTAAATCTATACTTAGTTTCAAAGTTGGTGTAAAAGATCTTTGCTATATACTGATCTGATTCCCAGTTTTGATTTTGCAGTACCACTCCGTAATGTTCTGACTTCTTAAAATCCACATTACTTTTCTTACGAGGACATGTTCCTATAAAAACATATCCAAGTTGTTCTGGGAGTTCTACACCATCCCTATAATCTACAATAGTTTCCCAGATTTTACCATTAAAACATTTAATAATATTTTTAAATCCCTCAATAGTTAAGTTTACGTGTTTTGGGTTATCTGCTATAAACTGATTATAAAACTCTAGATTTGTTAGATTAAGTTTTTTAGGTCTATATCTTGGAGCTTTAAGGTCAGGTTTCTTATACTGTTTAGCCATATATCCACATTATAATTTACAAAAAATCTTCGAAGTTTCCTATTTAAACTTTAATAGTTTATATACTATAGATAAACTCTGATATCTTTCCTTTCTCAGCATCATGTATCTCCATGATAGCCTGACGTTTAGACCCTGTATATTTGTTATGATAATGCCAATAGTCAGTGGAGCACAGACTAGGTAGGTGTTTGATAGAGAAGCCATTATGCTCATTCTCTGTAGTATATTCCACAGTTTTCTTAGAATGGAAGTGTCCTGTATAGCAAGTACGATATTTGGTACGTCCCCATAGTGTAGGGAACTCTGTAGCATAGACTAGAGCTGTATTCTTCTTAGTAACATCCCCATGTTCAAAAGCAAAAAAGTTATGACCATAAACCACAACCTTTCTTTCTGCATATTCTACGTCAAAGTATATAGTATAATCTTCTGGATCAAAACACTTAGATAGAGCATGAGCCATATGATATGAACTCAGCCTATCATGATTACCTGGAAGATATACTACATGTAAATTGTCACAAAAATTCTTAATATAGTTAATAGACCAATAGAGAGAATCAAATGCTTTTTTATAGGCATCGTAAGCTTTTTGGTGATTATCTAAAGGTGTACCTGAAGTGGTAGTACCAGAAAAAGTATCCATATTAAGAAGATCACCTCCTATAACATATATGATTTTAGACATCTTATGTGATAGATAACTTCTATGGACAAGGTTTTCTATTGAGCTTTTAAAATGATCTGCAATATCTTCATTGTCTTCTTTACCAAAATGCAAATCTTGTATAGATATAACTCCTACACAATCTCTCTCAAACTTTTTACTTGTTAATACTTCTGTAACTGATTGATACTCAGGCTTAAAGTTAGCTAACACCTCAGCTAAAGCATCTTTAGGTTCTTTGCTTTTAGCTGTCACCATAGCTGATACCATCCAGCCACTATAGGTTTCTTTGTTCCAGTAGCTAGAGAGTTTCCACTTATTGGTATCTATCTTTAGAAGTTCTATGATTTCTTCAGCTGTTCGTGGTTCGCGAACAGAGATCCCTTTTATCTCAGCTGTACCAGCTTCAAGGTTTTCTTTAAATTCTATTACTTTGTTAGAAACTGCAGGAGGAGTATTTAAAACTTCTGCTTTTATTTTTTTATACTCTTCAACAGAAATTCCTAATTTTGAAGCACAGTAGTCCTCAGATTTTTTCCATCTAAGAGACCCATACACTTTAGTTGATAAACTCATAAAAATAGTATTAGTATATGGTGTATAAATCTATAGGATATAATTCACAGTTTATTAACAGCTAGTGTAAAGTTATCCACATCTTATCAAAAATAGGGCCCAGTATAGAAATACCAGGCCGTGATTATTGGAGGAAACCAACAAACCTCCTTTTATATATTTAATCAATTGTTTCAATTAATGGTTGGCTAGGAAGTCTCATAACTTTATATGTAGCAAGTTTAGATTTTGCTTTTGTAACTTTCCCTTTTTTAGAAACCTCTTGTATAAAATCCCAATCATGAGTGTATCTTTCTGAATGGGGTTTTAAACTTTTAGCAGTATCTGTCTTTACGATTATATCACAATGACCTATACAAGATATTTGAAGTAATGTTTGTCTATCTTTTTTAAAAGGAGCAAGATGAGAATTATAATAAACTAAATCATAATCTGTATTTTCTATTTCAGAAAGATAGTTTGTAAAATGATTAGGTAAAATGACATCATCATTAGCAAAAAATATCAAGTACTTACCTGTAGCATTTTGAATAGCATGGTTTATTAATTTATACCCACAACCACCACCATTAGTTTCTGCATTAAAGTAATGAATTATATTTCCTTTTTTTTCTTGTTCTTCTTTTATAGATTGCAGATAACCACTGTCTATAAGTTTCTGAAAATCAGGACATGCATCTCCCATTATAAAAGCTTCCCAACCATTTATATCTTGGTCAAGTATACACTGAATAGATCGTTTAGTTCTTTCAGGTCTGCCATAACAAGCAATACTAATTGTTATTCTTGGCTCTTTCATTACTTCCTATATTTTTTACAGGAATACCTGCATATTTTTGATAAGGTTCTAGTTTACTTTTTTTAGTAACTACACTATTCATACCAACCATTATACCTTCAGGTAGTATAGATTTTTGATGGATAGCAGCTCCCATTCCTAAATTAACCTTATTTTCTACAGTACAGTAACCTGCTAATTTAGAACCAGCACTCATTGTTACATTAGAACCAAGAATACAATCGTGAGCTATGTAAGCATGTTTCATGATATAACAATCTGGTCCTATTTCAGTAGTTCTTTCTGCACCACTATCTATAGTAATCATTCCTGTTAATACAGTTCCTTTTCTTATAATTACTCCTTTGTCTTGATCTTCTTTACCTTTCCATTCTGGAGGCATTCCTATTATACAATATGGACCTATATAAACATTATCTTCTATTATAACGTTTGTACCAATAATTGCAGTAGGATGAATTATAGTTTGCATACTGTTCCTCCTTTTATATCAATTAAATCATTTTTAAAACCAAGAAGTTTACTTTTTATATCTTTAATATCAAGATTTGTTTTTCTTGTTTCTCCTATACCACCCTTATCACTTATATCAAAAGAAAAATCTTCTGTTTTTACAAGTTTAGGAGGATTGTAATGAAAATAAGCATTTATATAACTCTCATCATTTACACTAGGTTCATAGTTTATTTTTTTATCTTCTATCTGCCACTCCCTAAGAGTTTTACAAAAGTCAATTACTTTTTCTTTTTTACCACCAAAAAAAGCTCCATAGTAATAGATGCAAGGAAGAGTAGTATCTTTAGAAACATAAGCTTTAGAACGAGGATTTTTATCAAAACCTGCACCATTAGCTAACCATCCTCTATTACCATAATGCTCTCCACCTACTAAGTTTCCAAGAAACCAATCTGCTGTAAAATCTCTTGATACATTTGTATCTGCATCAAAGTAATACAAATAATCACTATCACAATTTTCTAAACTAATTATATTTTTAAACTTTGAGTTTGTTCCATCCACCCAACTTTTATGAAACTCTTGGATATATTGAACATCTATATCATTCGTAAGATATGGCAAAGGGTCTTCATCTGAGAAAAAGTAAAACTTAATTTCAGACTCTCCTTTATAATGATGCATAAACTTTTTAATAAATCTAACGCCTAATACAAAATAAGCATTGGTAGCTAGTATTACTATTCCTATTTTAGACATGATACCTCCTTTGTTTTTATGATTTCTTCTGCATACTTATAAGCACACTGCTTATCTGTAAAATCTTCTATCTTAATATCATAAGGAAGTTTTGTCTGATACTGACCTTTATAAAATAGTTTTAGATCAGGACCCGTTACACCTGCATTATGATAGATGGGGTGTTTCTCCCAATCTTGTATTGCAGATGTAGCCCATGCAAAAGACATCTTGTCTGTAACTTTAACTGTCTTATCAAAGAACCAAAGGTTCCAAAGAACTGCCCACATATCAGCACACCATATTTGTAAAGGGTGTTCTGGTTTATCTTCTTTAATTTGATGATTAACCATTCTCCACAAATTCTCACAATCAAAATAAACCTTCTGCCAGAACTTAGCTGTTATACCTTTTAGAATATACTGAGCACCACCACTATCACTTTCATTTGCTATCAGAAAGTCTTTATTTATATTTACTATTCTAGACATTAAATCTAGATAGTGCTCACCTTTAGAACGTATATACTTTGCACCTATATAACTTGCAGTATCACTTACATAGTTTACATCATCATTTAACAACTCTTCAAAGTTGATTGGTTTTGTAAAAACAATATCACAGTCATGATAGAATATTGTTTCAAATTCTAGTTGAGGATTACGTAACCAATGCTGGTGTAAAATATTAGGACGTATACTTGATATATACGTAGGTTTAATTCTTTCATCTCTATAAAAAAAGAACTTAACTTTACTATAGTTAGCTACTAACTTTTTCCAGCTTTCTGGAATAACTCCTTGAATTTTATATGCAGATACTATGTGAATATCTGAGGGATCTACCCCATTTTCAATAAAGTTATTAATCATTACTTCCACCTGCCATGTATAGTAATCTATAGCAGGTTGTGCACAGATAAATTTCATATGTTGGTTTTTTTATTTACTAACAAGCCACTGTAGGTCTTATCTCTATAGTAAACGGACATGCAAATGGAACTGTGTCATCCAATGTAAATCCTATAAACGTATATACTCCAGACCCATCAAAATTTAAACAATCAAAAGTACATGTTGAATCTA
>Ga0114976_10001675_pt1 | contig 13864 bp, 13 predicted proteins | sample S_130805_EF_Meta_FD_87319 | JGI IMG/M metagenome (GOLD analysis project Ga0114976, IMG submission 87319) | Freshwater microbial communities from Lake Simoncouche, Canada to study carbon cycling - S_130805_EF_MetaG | ecosystem: Environmental > Aquatic > Freshwater > Lake | place: Lake...
ACGAGTGGCCAATCTTGAAGAACTCAGTTACCAGGATTTTGCCCAGGTCTCAGTGGGATATCTATATCTGGTGGCAAGTGATTCCTCTCAGAATGGTCTCTGGACCATCTACAGCGTGACCGCCACAAAGACTTTTGCTACCTTGGACCAAGTTCGAGTACAAAACTATGACACACGCAGATACTGGAACCACATTGACTGGTATCTCCCCGGGTATAATCAGAGCAAACAGATCGTAGCCACAGTGGCCATATACAGTGATCTTGCCAAATTAAGTGTATATCAGGCACCAGTAGGATCCAGTGTTCGAGTAACAGCTAATTCACAGGGCAGATGGGAAATTTATGTTCGTGTGGCCACCAACACATGGGATCGAGTAGCGGTACATGATGGCACCATTGAAATTTCTGCCGTGCTGTGGGATTACCAATTGGGACGCTTTGGATGGGACGTTGAAGTATTTGATGCACAATACTTTGATCAAGAACCCGTGATCGAAACCCGCAAAATAATTCAAGCCATCAATCAAGAACTATTGGTTGATGAGCTGTTGATAGAACGCAACCGCGCATTGATCTTGATGTTTAATTTTGTGCTGAGCGAGTTTGAAGCACCTGATTGGTTGAGCAAGACTTCGTTGATTGATGTGGACCACACCATCCGTGAACTGCTGCCGTTCCAGACCTATCGACAGGACAATCAGGATTTTGTAGTTGACTACATCAAAGAAGTCAAACCTTATCATGTGCAGATTCGAGAACTGAATCTCATTTACAACGGACTAGATGACTATCAAGGCACACTTACAGATTTTGATGTTCCTGCGTACTACGACACTGATGTGATTCCCAATCAGTTTGTGAGTCCCATACTCACGCCGTACACTGTAAGCACAGCAGTTGGCACCGGAACTGCTACAGATGCCAGTGATGCAGCGTCTGACAGTTTGATATGGCAACAACAGCCTTGGAGTTTCTGGTATGACAACTATGCTCTAGGCGTGGTCAGTGTGAACATTGCCAATGCAGGATCAGGATACACCGTACCACCAACAGCCGTAGTCACTGGTGATTGCGTTACGCCGGCTGTGATCACTGTTCTAGTAAACAGTGCCGGTCGTATCACTGGAGTCACTGTGGTAGACACAGGATCAGGATATACCACAACTGCCATCATCACACTTGACGGCGGCAATGGCACAGGCGGACAGCTGGTTGCTGTGATGGCCAATGCCTTGGTTGATGACACAGCATACAATCTAGTGCGTAGTTTTGATGTCACCATGAAGTATGACAGATATCAATATGTGACCACCATCGTTGATTGGGAACCCAATGTGTCATACGACAACGGCACCCAAGTGCGATATGACAACCGAGTGTGGGAAGCCAACAGTTCTGATTCTACTGGAGTCGAGACAGCCACATTTGATCCTGCAGACTGGTTGCTGGTGAATGCTGCCACACTGAGCGGTGTGGATCGTACCATGGGACTGTATGTACCCACAGTGAACGAACCAGGTTTAGATCTGAGTCTGCTGATCGACGGTGTAAGCTACCCTGGAGTGCAAGTATCTGCTCCGGAATTTAATCAGAACACTGGATGGGATGTGGGCAATTGGGATATCAACCCTTGGGACAACATCTCTTATGGCCCTGACGGTCGGCCCACATATGATCCGGGCATTCTTGACACCATCTACGAAAGTAGATTCCTAGATATCTATCTGGGACTGCGCCCCACAGACATCAATGTGGTGGGTGGTGAGTTTGTGGGGCCTTATGAAAGTCATGCACCTGAAGAACTGGTGCCCGGTTCAGAATTTGATACCATGGACTTCCGTGTGTACACTCGTCCGGGATCAGACTGGGCCGGAGACGGACACGGATTTGCCTGGAAGATCGTGAAATGGATATATGACAGCAATGCTGCTTACACGCAGAGTTTTGCAGGCATTGTTCCTAATCCTGTACAGATACGTGTGACCAACCAGACACAGCGCCGAGATCTCACTCAAGACATAGCCTACACTGTGGATTGGGTGAACCAAGTGGTCACCATTGTGCCCAGTGTCAGCGCACCACCTGCAGCCAATGGCGATACCTTGGTAGTGAGCGTGTTTGGCATGGGTGGCGGCAATCAACTGTACAGGAACAGTTTCAATGGTGCCGATGTTGGCAACTTCTTGAACATCCCAGTGGCAGATGCAGAAATCTTTGACATGGCGATCTTTGTGAATGGTATTTTGATAAACACATACACCTACACAGCTGGCGCAAACAATACTACCGACATATCGTTTGCCACAACATACACTTCTTCTGATGAGATCAACATCACTGCTCTTGGTGATACCGATGGATCATTGCCTTACACCTGGTCCACACCGCAGACGCAGAACTTTGTGAGTTATGGTCAGTTGGACTACCAGCTGGACAATTCCATGTCAGGTACCAACATTGCCAATCTAATAGTAGAAATAAATGGCATCCGTGCAAGACCCCCCGAAGGCGCATTGTACATTGCTGATGGTAGTTCAGGATATGCGCTGCCCAACCGTGGAGGATACAGTCTTGGACTGGTGTCAGACAACGATGTGTATGTGTGGGTCAACAACGAGAGACTTAGATTGGGCAGCGATTACATTGTTGAGCCATATACCGGTAGTGATACCAGATATGTAGATTTTACCGTAGCTCCAAGCACGGGATCCGAAGTGTTGATCAGTGTCACTACCAAAGCAGACTATGTGATCTTGGATGATGGCAGCAGTATAGATAATTATGATCTGATATTCCGTACCAGCGGTGGATTCCGCCCCATATTTGGTGACATCGTGAGTGTGACATCCTGGAATGATACAGCACAACAAAGCATAGTGACCTTGTTGTGGCAGGGTCCTGTGACTGAAGGTGCGGTGGTAACCGAACCATTTGACAGCACAGATTTTGATCTGGGCACAGTCACCAATGATCCGGGCAGTTTTGACTACACCCAAGGCATCCAGGTCATCGTGAATGATTTTGAACTGGGTCGCGCCATACCTGATCCCACCAGGATGTGGGTCACAAGAGACGGTGATCGTATCTTCTATGGTGATGATTACTTGATCATTGGTACAGAGCTGGTGATACACGGACCGGTGATTGGCACAACCGAGGTAGTTGTGGCACAGTTGTTTACAGATTCAGTTGTGCCTGAAGAGATGGAGTTCCGCATATTCCAAGACATGCGCGGAGTACAAGCCACGTATCGCATGACCCCGGCAACAACCACTGTGTTGACACAATCATTGTTGAAGAATCAAGACATCATCTATGTTGACAACGCCGGTGCATTAACACAGCCCAACTTAGAAATAAATATCTGGGGTATCATTACCATCAATGGTGAACGAATCATGTATCGTGTGCTGGATCTGGAAACCAATACTGTGAGCAGCCTGATGCGTGGCACAGCAGGTACAGCAGTGGCCGAACATGCTGTGGATAGTATTGTGTACAATCTTGGACAAGGCAACTTGGCTCCGACTGAGTATCAAGATCACATCGTGTACACCAACACATTGGCCGATGGCAGTACCACCACATTCTCGGCTGCCAATATTGATCTCAGTGCGCTGACCTTAAGTTTTGCCGAACAGGCCATCCTGGTATATGTTGCTGGACTGCGGGTATACACAGGATACACAGTGGATTCTGTGGCGCCTGCCACCATAACCTTTGCAACAGCACCTCGAGCAGGATATGAAGTATCCATACGTGTGCGACAGGCCCTGGGCTGGTATCAACCGGCCAACGGCAATCCATCAGACGGGCAGGCACTACAGATCACCCAAACTGATGCCGCAAGGTTCTTCCGAGGACAAAACTAAGGTAAATAAAACATGCAGCAAAATCACAAGCCTCAACCACAGCCGCCAACACCACAGCCTGCGGCCCGCCCAAATGAACGCGGTGCTATCGCGGTTTCGGGATTTTTGAAAATTTCGGATCCTGAAACCAAACAAGTATTTGTGGAGATACCAGCATGATGATACCGGTTCAAGTACAAGGATTTGTAAAGATACATGATCCTGTTAGTGGCGAAGTTTTTGTGGACAAAAAGAACGCCATCCACTACGAAAACATGAGTATCAGTCTTGCTGAAACTCTCAGCAACCGCACACTGGCACAGGGTGGTGGTTGGATCTATCTCATGGCTTTTGGTAATGGCGGTAGTTCTGTGGACCCCACCGGGGTGATCACCTATTTGCCACCCAACACCACCGGTGCCAATGCAGATCTCTACAACGAAACCTATGTCAAGGTTGTGGATGATAATTCCTTTGCTGACACAGATGTGACCAACAATTACATGCAGGTGTTGCACACATCCGGGCAGGTGTACACAGATATCCTGGTGAGTTGTTTGTTGGACTATGGTGCCATACCCGGGCAACAAGCGTTTGACAACAGCACCAATTTCAACGGAGAATATGTGTTTGATGAACTGGGACTCAAAGCAGTCACAGGAGAAGATTTAACTCAATTGCGTTTGTTGACACATGTGATTTTTCACCCGGTACAAAAGAGTCTGAATCGTCAGATCCAGATTGATTACACTGTGCGGATACAGACCCTAACTAACCTGAGCACAGCATAAATATGTGTAGATTAACAGGTAATAAATACCTATAAGATTCGGAGCAAGCAAACATGTCATATACAATCACTCTCACAGATGGCGCGATTTTCGCAGTAATACCCGACGGTACCATCAACACTGATTCCAGCATGACCCTGGTGGGTAAAAACTACGCCGGTTATGGACAGTTCATAAACGACGATATCATCCGACTGTTGGAAAATGGATCCGACACCACAGCACCGGGCGCACCACTAACAGGTCAACTGTGGTGGGATCAGACCACAGGCACCATGAAAGTGTACAATGGTACTGTATTCAAGGTAATTTCTGGTGCCACTGCATCAAGCAGTGCTCCGAGTTCAAATGTACAAGGTGATCTATGGTGGGATACAACCAATCAACAACTTAATGTTTACGGTGGTGCCAATGCCTTTGTGTTGGTCGGTCCGGCTTATACCGCAGGTACTGGTGTGACTGGTGCTATTCCTGCCACCATTACTGACATCAACAGTGTGAGTCATGTGGTTGTGGAACTGTACGTTGAAGATTCTATTGTGGGCATCATCAGCAAAGATGCATCATTTGATCCTCAGATCGCGATTCCGGGATTTGCATCCAATGTGCGCCCAGGCATCACACTGGCCACCACAGTTGGCGGTGTAGCCCAGTATTTCCAAGGCACTGCAAACAATGCCAACACAATAGGCAATGTGTCGGCTGCTGGATTCCTCCAGACCACCACTAATCAGACCATGACAGGCACCTTGGGTATCTTGAATGATTCAGGATTGAGCGTGGGTGCTGATCAGGATTTCCGTGCAAGTGTAACCGGTTCAGATGTTTATTTGCGTAACCAGACACAAGATGGTAATTTGTTGTTACAGATCAATGACGGTGGTGTCACAACCACCATGGTCACCATGTATGGTGCCAACAACATGACCACAATTCGTGGATCAACCACTGTGAACACAGCCGGCGGCGCCACTGCCATCGTGAATGGCGCCGGTAATGCTGTAGGCAATATTGGATCCAGTTCCAGCTATTTCAACACTGTGTTTGCACAGGCCACCACAGCACTGTATGCTGACGTGGCAGAACGTTTTGCAGCAGATGAGATCTACGAACCGGGCACAGTGGTTGAACTGGGTGGATCAGCAGAGATCACCCGAGTTCAACATGACGCCAGCGATTCCGTTTTTGGTGTGATCTCCACACGCCCGGCTTTCACAATGAATGGTGGTGCAGGCAGCAATGACACACATCCTCCGGTGGCCATGACAGGTCGTGTTCCTGTAAAAGTAACAGGCGTTGTTAACAAAGGTGATCGATTGATTAGTGCAGGTGATGGCATGGCTCGTGCTGCACAGCCTGGCGAAGCCACTTCGTTTAACGTGATTGGTCGTGCATTGACCGGCAAGTCCACTGTGGAAGTGGGCACGGTAGAAGCCATTGTCACAATCAAATAATAGGACGCAGATATGACATATTCATCAGGTGGATTGATTGAAGCAACAGACTATAATACCTTTGCGGGTAATACCACGGCAGGGTTGAACCGAGTATGGAGCACCGGATCAGGTGACGCAGGCTGGGGACAAACATCAATCGCAACAGTAAGCACTGGTGGTATAGTTACCGCCACAAACTGGGCCACCTTGGTCAACAGTCTTTCTACAACAGGTGCTCAAAGTACCACAACCATAACCGCAAGAACTGCTCCAGTTACTGGCAATATCGTAGCTATCTTGGCCAACGTACAGACAGATATCACCAACTGTACAACCAACCGTGGCAACGCCACAAGTTCGGGCGCAGAAGTTGGATATGCCAGCGGTACTACAAGCAAAACAACTGCTACCGGTTCGGGCCAATCCGCTTGGACTATTGTGTTCACACACACTGTGACATTCCCTAGTGCCGACCAAGCTAGATATTTCTGGAATGCCGGCGGCCGTGTGCGTTTACAATTTGGCAAATCTAGTACAGGCACTGATATTGATCCTGATTGGAATACATTTGCTGGATATCCCGGATCACTTTATATCACTGGTCGTGTGAACAGTGCAGCACAGACTATTGCGGGAGTTAGTTACACTGGAACCACGCGCATTGGTGGCTCAGGCGGAACACAGAACACACTAGCAACAACCACTGGATGGTACCAGTTGACGGGCACACCGGCAACCGTATTTTCGCTGAGCAATACTAACGCACCATACACTGGTGAAACAATAGTAACCACTGCGGCAGCGTCTGCTACAGTATTGACCTTGGTCACCACCTGGACACAACCAGCAGTTGGCGGCGCCGGTACAACCGCTAATATTTCGGGCGGAACAGCACCTGCACTTGGCGCTACATCGATCGGTGCTGCCACAGCGCCAACCACATTGTGTACCTATTTCCCACCATCCACTGCACAAGGCTTGAGCAATACCTGGGGCACACCCAGCATTGCTGCATCAGTAGCGTAATAGGCTAACCTCCACCGGGGCAAAAGGTAGACTTTTGCCTTTTTTTCGTTTATAATATGTCAATGAATACTGACAACTTGATCGCTCATGCTAGAGCACGATTTGACCATGTGGCTGCACGCCGTGTGCTCAAAGAAAAATATCAAGCCCGAATGCTATTTGCCCACGCCGGTGGTATGTGGCGTGCCGGCCCTGAACTTCTGGTGTTGTTGGCCACGGTACCTCCGGGTGATGCAGTGATCTTAGACTTATACGAAACTCCGGTACAAGTTCGACCAGAAGAACTGCGCGGTATGGCCATGATGCGATGGCAAGAACAGATGACAGCCTGGCTGGTAGAGCATGAACAGCTGAGCAAACGACGATGACCACTGGTGCGCTGATACTTGCATTTAACAACGAACACACTGACTATGTGGGCATGGCAGCATGGAGTGCTGATCGTATCCGTCGACATCTCGACATACCAGTAGCAGTGATAACAGACTGCACAGATCCTGAACGACTTGCCAAGTTTGATCGGGTGATCACGGCAGACCCTGTGAGTGGCGGCTCAAGATACTTTGATGATTACCGAGAAACTGTGACCTGGTACAATGCCGGTCGAGTGGATGCATACCAGTTGACTCCTTGGGATCAGACTCTGTTGCTGGATGCCGACTATGTGGTTTGCAGTCCTACATTGAAAATATTACTTGATAGGTCACAAGAATTCATGTGCCATCGCACTGCCTCGGACATAGCATGCAGTTTTGATTTCTCAAGACTAAACTATTTTGGCGCACACAACATGCCCATGTGGTGGGCCACCGTGATGATGTTTCGCCGAGGCAATACCGCACAATACATCTTTGATTCAATGACCATGGTGCAACAAAACTGGAAACACTATCGAGATCTATATCACATCACCGGCAGTCAATATCGCAATGACTATGCACTCAGCATTGCTCTAGGCATTGTGAGTGGACACACGTTAAAAGTCAACAAAATTCCTTGGAATCTGGAGACGGTGTTGCCTGATTACGCACTCACGCAGATTGATACAGATGAGTTTGAAGTGAGATATTCAGACCAAGGACGATTGTACAAGATAGATTGGCGCGAGATGGATTTTCACGCCATGGGCAAAAAACACCTAGGAGATATCATTGCCAGTGCAGGCTGAACGCGGCTATTTGATCACAGCCACAAACACCGCCACGGTCGACTATGTGGACTGTGCGTATCGCTTGATCAAGTCTATCAGGCAGTTTCACCCTGATGCCAAAATCTGTTTGCTTACTGATCAGCCTGATGCCAACTGGCCTGCCTTGATAGACTATTACCGAACATTCAGCTCACCACTGAGCGATAATCCCTATGCCAATGATTGGCAAGTGTTTGGTGCCAGCCCTTTTAGACAAACCATCAAACTAGAAGCAGACATGGTGATCGCCAGTGAGATAGACCATTGGTGGGATATGCTACAGCATCGTGATGTAGTGATATCCACAGGTGCTAGAGATTTTTATGATCAACCAGCTACCAGCAGATTCTATAGAAAAGTATTTGACGCTAACAATCTGCCCGATGTGTACAATGCCATAACCTATTGGAGATTGAGCTTGACTGCACAAGAGTTTTTTCAACTGGTACGCAGGATATTTGAACGCTGGGCCGAATACCGGACCTTGCTGAAGTTTCCAGATGAAACACCATCCACAGATTTGGTATATGCCATGGCAGCACAGATCATGGGACCAGAACGTGTGACCATGCCATTTGCCACATATCCCCAAATCGTGCATATGAAGCGACACATGATCCCCACACATTCCAATGACTGGACACAAGAACTCACATGGGAACTCAATCCGCTGCGGATCAACACTGTGGCGCAGTGGGGCGCAGTACATTACCATGTGAAATCGTGGTGCCATGACTGAACAGGAATTCTTAGAGTTCTGGCGTAACTATGAGTGGACAGATGCCAAGCCTGTACATTACAGGCTGTATTATGATGACGCTGGATTACCATTGTTTTACAGTCACGAGGCATTGCCCGGTAAGTACGTTGTCGTTACCCCAGAACAATTTGCATTGCAGGATACAATGGTCCGAGTTATTGATGAACGACTTGTTCGTTTGCGAACCACAAAAATGACCAAACTGGTTCCTGGAGATTCGGGCACATTGTGTCACTCACAAGATGTGTGTGTGGTAGTAACTAATCAGCCCGGCCAATATTGGAAGAAAAAACAAAATGTCATCGAAGAAAATTGATATCGCAGATCTAGACTGTGTGTACCTCAGCTATGACGAACCAGGCAAAGAAGAGTTCTGGGTTAAAATACGCAACATGGTTCCTTGGGCCACCAGGGTGGATGGTATTCGAGGATCTGATGCAGCGCACAAGGCAGCAGCAGAAGCCAGTGCCACCGAGCGTTTTATCCTGATAGATGGTGATAATCTTCCTGATCCTGAGTTCTTCAATCAAACACTGTTATTTGATACAGAACAACATGAGCAGGCGGTTTTCCGTTGGCGCGCTCGTAACCATGTGAATGGGCTAATGTATGGCAATGGTGGATTGAGTTCTTGGACTAGAACCTATGTGCAAAACATGCACACACATGAGAACACAGACGGTCGTACAGAGACCCAAGTGGAGTTTTGCTTTGACCCATTGTATTGGGCCATGCATGATTGTTATTCTACCACATATCCCAATGGATCCGCATTTCATGCCTGGCGCGCAGGGTTTCGTGAGGGAGTAAAGATGTGTCTTGATCGTGGTCGTAGACCTACACCAACTGAATTCCAAACTCGTGTGCATCAACGCAATCTTGATCATCTCACCATTTGGCACAACATAGGCGCAGATGCGGATTACGGATACTGGGCCATGGCCGGTGCTCGACAAGGCACATATATGACCATGCTAACAAACTGGGATTACTTGCAAGTTCAAAACTTTGATGCATTAGCAGAACTATGGAATACTGTAAAAGACGAACAGCCTGAGCATGTGAGTAACAACATCGCCACGGAACTACATACACAATTAGATTTACCCATGCACATGTTAACCGTGGAAGCCAGCAAATTCTTCAAACATCACTATCGCAGTAACTGGCACAATCGCGGTGTCATGCTGCGAGAGATAGATGTGATTTAAAAATAAGTCAAGTAAATGAAGTATCAACACTCTCAGGTAGTTCACTGGATGAACAACTTCACTAAGTTGGCAATACTGCCGGCACAAGTTGATATTGACCTGACAAATATTTGTAATCAAGATTGTTTTTACTGTAATTCTGCCGATCACAGAAAAGCTAAACCGGTACAAAAAAAATATATCGAATACATTGAATTGCTGGATAAGTTGGCCACCTGGAGAGAGCATACCTCGAGAAGTACAGGTAGTCTGAATGCAATAACATATCCCGGCGGAGGCGAGCCAACATTGTTGCCGGGCTATGAACGTGTGGTAGAACACACAATTGATCTGGGATTTTTGACATCTATTACGACAAATGGCAGCCACCTGGATGACTTGTTTAACAATATTGATCCTGAAAAAATTAAAAAGATGGCCTGGATAGGTATAGATATTGATGCCGGGACAGTTACCAAATACGAAAAAATTAGACATAGTTTAACTAGAAACAGTTTGTTTGACCAAGTGGTTAAAAATGCAAAAGATCTGGCAAGTATTGGTGCCAATGTTGATTTCAAGGCCTTGATAAATCAGTTCAATGCAGACACACAATCAATCAGAGAACTCATGCAATTGGTCAAAGAAGTTGGAGCAAGACAACTATATCTACGTCCTACTATACTGCAAGGTCGTGCATTTGATTTTTCTGACTTGATTCCTGCAATCAATGAACTGTCAGTTGAATACGGTGTCTCTGTTAAGATGAACTTGACAAAACAACTGCCGCGTAACTATACACAGTGCCATCAGATGTATCAGTTTCCTGTATTTTGTGCCGATGGGTACATTTATACTTGCTGTGATAACAAAGGTAATTCAGACTTTGCATTAGGAAAATGGGACCAAGATGATTTTAGAGATCTTTGGTTGAATGCACGTCATCATAGCATATATCAAAATACAGATACCACAAAGTGCCCTCATTGCAGGCCTAACATCCACAATATTGGTATACAAAATATCATCAACGAACCGTCGTTGCTGGAACAACTTTATGTCTAAATAATGTTTCCTATAATTGAATTGGTTGATAGATACTCTATTGCTTGTTTAAAGTTTGATAAAACTCGTGCCAACAAGGAAGAATTAGATTTTTATGTTCAGCAGTTATCGTTGTTTGATATCACTGCGATTTCACAACAACTCAAGGAGTTATATCATATACACAGTTGTATATGGGATCTAGAGGCCCAACTCAAAGCCGGAAAGGAAGAGAGTCTCTCATTGGAAGAAATCGGTCGCCGAGCAATCAAGATCCGCGACAACAACAACAAACGAATAGCACTGAAAAACAGTATGGCAGAAAAATTGGGTTGCAAAGTAAGAGAAATTAAAAAAGACCATGCATCGGAATAAATTTGTATTGGTAACCGGTGACGATTTTATTTGGAATCGTGATGACCTTGTGCAGTTTCTCATTGTTAATCAAGGGAATCCTATTCTAGTAGACACGCGAGAGGAAGGTATGTGTCTGTCAGCAGTTGGGGTATATCAGTTGCTGGAATACTTTAAATTCTCAGATGTGATCATCAGAACTAACAACCCCATTGAACATCATTCACTGTTTACAATAGAAATCGTAGAACCACACAAATTCTTCGTTGTGCAAAATCATGAATACTCGCAGTACCACCATTGGAACAAAAATTATGTGTTTGGGTGTTTGTACAATCGGCCAATTTGGCACAGAATTGGACTGGCTGCTGAAATGCAAAGCAAGCACAATGATATTTCATTGATCAATGTCAGACCGGACCCCCGTGATATAAATCAACGAGAATTATTCGAGATACAAAAACTTTTTGTAAATTCTCCGCAGAGTTTTAAACTTTTTGCTCAGATCAACCACACTTGGCCTCGGCAAATTGAATTGATTGATTCATACACTGTGGGCAATACAACCAATGGGCATACTGATCAACTGGCGTCATTTTATCCTGAATTTTTAATTGACATAGTAGCAGAAACTTTTACCACCGGAACATGTTTTTTCTCCACTGAAAAAACTGTGCGTCCTATGCTGCTAAAAAAACCAATGATTGTGATGGGGTCTCGAGACTCTCTTGAATATCTCAGACAGATGGGATTCAAGACCTTCAACGATTTCTGGGACGAAGAGTACGATGGCTTTGCTCAGGAAAATCGCTATCAAAGAATACTTGATCTCATTGATAAAATTGCACAACAACCTATTGATGCACTAGAGGATATGTATCAACGTATGCAACCCATACTAGATCATAACTATAATTTATTGATAAGTCAGAGTTACAAAAAAACCATAACAAAAATATTATGAAATTGGAAAAAAGTATATTGCCCGACTATTTTACCATAGCATCTCCGCACAACAGTCATTACAAAGTCAAAACAAATACGTTTGACTTCACAGATCGAAATTCAGATGTTCTAGTGGTCACTTGTGGTGATAGTTGGACTTGGGGAGCCGATCTGTCAGAAAACGATGACGAGGAGTTTAGGGTGAATCATACCTTTGGAAATGTTGTGTCAACAGAACTACATGCAGACTGGTTGAATCTCGGACTAAGCGGATCAAATAACTTTTTTATAGCCGAAAGAGTTGAGGAGTTCAGTAAAATAATTCCTCAACTTGGTTACAAAAAAATATACCTGATCTGTACATTTACAGAAATTGGAAGATCATTCGATAGCCATCATGATGTTTATATTGATTATATCAGTTGGTTCAACGATAACATCAAAGTTGAATCTGATTTTGATAAGTTTTTATACTTTCTCAACGCAGAATGCCTGTCACGAATAAAACAGGCTATAGAAAATCACAATATAGAATTCAGAGTGGGCACTAATTTTATAGATGCCATTGGTATCGAGTCTGACTCGGGATTTTTAAAAATGCCGTGGTTTCGTTTACTAGGCATCAATCAACCGGTAGCATATGTAAGCACAACTGGTGCTCTCAGACTTCGGAGCATGGAGCAGTTTGTTTCAGACCATAAAAAATCTTTGTTCAAATCATGGTTTACCAAATTGATAGATACATCCGCCAAGGTCCGCGGTTCGTGGCATCCCCCTGCATCCGGGCATGAAATTTGGGCTAAGTATATTCTTGAGAGTATCAGTTGATTTATGATTGATAAAAGTACATTCATGAGATCCGCCGAGCAGATGAAAGCAGACCTTGGTCCGGCATTGTGCCTAGCCAAATGGAAGCAGGTGAGTTTGCACTTGCCCACAGGATTGAATAACTCATGCTATCATCCACCGTTGCACTCAATCGATCCTGCTGAGATATCGATCAATCCAGCGGCTCTACATAACACTGATCATAAAAAATCTCAGCGAAAGATAATGCTACAGCAAGAGCGGCCTACAGAATGCTCTTACTGCTGGAACATGGAAGACCTGGGCCGACTCAGTGATCGGCATTATAGATCCGGGGAGCCCTGGGCGGCCGTGGATTTTGAACGGATAAAAACCTCAACAGGAGATGAAGATGTTGTTCCCAGTTATGTTGAAGTCAATTTCAATCATGCTTGCAATCTGCGGTGCAGTTATTGCAGCCCTCAGTTTA
>Ga0114976_10001676_pt1 | contig 13863 bp, 6 predicted proteins | sample S_130805_EF_Meta_FD_87319 | JGI IMG/M metagenome (GOLD analysis project Ga0114976, IMG submission 87319) | Freshwater microbial communities from Lake Simoncouche, Canada to study carbon cycling - S_130805_EF_MetaG | ecosystem: Environmental > Aquatic > Freshwater > Lake | place: Lake...
ACTAATTGAACTAACAAATTTTTGATTTCTGACATATCTTCTTCTAATTTTGTCAAACGGTCTTTGTTTTGCACTTGTTCTGTTTGTTGTTTCTTTGCGATTTCTCGTTTCATTAAGTAATCATTCAGTCCTGCTTTATCTGTATTTAGAATCGCTTTGGAATGAATATCTCTAATAAGAGCAGTATCTTCTATTCTAACATGTGCCATTTTAAGAACCCGAAGGTAAAGCGATTGCTCTTAAATCTCTTACTTTTGGAACATCTGTTGTATCTGAGCCAGACATAACAATTTTAATAGCAAAAGTTTTAAACGAATTAAATGCAGTTGTACCAGAAGTGTAATTTACAGAGTTGTTTGCACTACCGTTAATTCCTGGTGCAAAACTCAATTCTCTATAATCTTTCTTACTGGTTGATACAAAGTTAGCGTTACCTAATTGAGTCATTAATTGATAATTCTTGTCATCAAAAATACCTGAATCAGATCCGGATAACAATTTGTAATAAACATAAATGTTAGCACCTGTTGGTTTGTAAGCAGTCAAATAAACTCTTATGTCACCAGAATCAAATCCATCGGCAAGAGTAACTTTTCTTGTCATGTATCTAACTGCGGAATTACCACCAGATTTCTTATCTTCACCAGTGTAAGTAACGGATGCATTTGCACCGCCACCGGATCCTGGAGTTAATGTAATTGTCGGAGAAGTTGTGTAACCAGTACCACCATTTGTTACAATGATACTAACAACAGCATTTGACACAACATTTGCAGTTGCAGTTGCGCCTGAACCACCACCGCCAGTAATTGTAACAGTTACATCGGAAGAGTTTGCATATGCAGAACCTGAATTTGCAATAACAAAACCAGAGTTTAACAATGGTAAATTATTGATATAGTTATCTACAAAAATACCACCAAATCTTGTTATATCTAGTATTGGTGAAATTGCAGGATTACTCGTAGACATTGTTGCCTTCAATATGAAGGTTGTATTGCCTGTTGTTGGATTCAGAACTCTTCTTCCATTACCATCATCCATTTCATAATTTTCTTTTGAATTTAGGGTAATGAAACTTGTAGACCCACCAGTTGCTTTTTCTGAGTAGAAGCTATAATTCAATGATGTGTTTGCCATTGTCACTTCTGATGTGATTGTATGTAACAAATCATATGAAACATTAGCAGATGGTTTATCGATTAAGAATTGTGCGGTTACTGTTGAAGTGCTAAACACTTTTCTATAAATTCTAAACATCATGTCTAGATTTTGGTCAGCAGTCCAAGTTGAACCATTTTGTGATTGGAACAATGAACCGCCATATGGTTGTTCGGAGATTTGCAATCCGCTTACTAAATCTAATTTACCAATTTCTGCAACATATGCTTCATATCCATTTGAGTTGGACAATAGAACAAATGAATGCTCTCCAGGTAACATATAGATTGGTGTGTCGAATACAAAGTCTGTCCACTTAGTGGAATCAACATCTGCCAAACTTGGAGAATCAGTTACATTAACTTTATCTGGTGTTAGTGTGACTGAACCATATGGATATACAGTTGTTGATGATGGATAACCATTGACAGTAGGTCGTAACTGTAAAGTCACTGGAGAAGTGTCGTGTTTGGTTTTAAAACAAACTCTAATCTTTTCAATAAACATGCCTTGCGGATGTTGTGCAGGTGCAATTAAGAAAGTCTGTGCAAGTGGATCCCACCATCCAGCAACAGGAACATCAGCTGAACTTGTTGTTGTTGTAACTCTACTATCTTTTACAGATGTTCTTTGAACTGATGGTGCGATTGTTGATACAATTGTGTTTTCAGCAGTTTGTAATAAACCTTGTGCATAGAATGATGCATCACCATTTGTGGATGAAGAAGGTATATCACCAGTTGAAGTATCAGTTAATCTGAATAGTTTTTCACCAACTCTATATGTGCTTGTTGGAATTGTAAAGATACCAACAACATCACCGGATCTTGTAGTTGTCAATCTGCCAATAGAGTAAACTGAAGTTGCATCTGGTGTTGTAGTCCATGCAGATGAAACAGTTGCAACTCTAGTAGCAGCAACATATGTACTAATTGTTCTTTGTTGACCTGCGCCTGTTCCAGCAACAATAGAAACTACATTGCTGTTTGCAACATTGGCAAGATAACCTTCATTATTTGCGCCAGTAACATCTATTGCTAATGTAATTGTTGTTGAGCTTGCAGCATTTGCCAAACCAGAATAGTGTTCGTATCCAGAAATTCTAACACTTGTGCCTGATACTGAACCAATCAGATTTGCATTGGCAATATTAAATGCAGTATTTGGAGTAATGTTAGCAATAAAGACAGCATTATTTGAAGTCTTAACAGCAATAGCAGTACCATTTGAAGACAATGTTGCATTGTTGTAAATTGTTACTGTCTCGGTATTTGCAGTCTTTGTACTATATCCTAAATTGTTTGTTGCGAGAATAAATTTATTTGCTCTGGCAACATATGCTTCTACTGAAGAGTTATCGAAGAAAGGATACAGAACTGTATCGGGTTTAAAATCTGTTGCGGTAAACAATACAGATTTTGCTCTCATATAAGGAATCACAGACACATCAACAATACGGTCACCAATTGACTGTGTGATTGTTTGTGGCGATACTTGTGAGAGAACACCGGATCTTGTTTGACTTGCGGTTGTGGTAGTTGTAATTCTTGCAAAATTTTGTTGAGTTAATCTACCATCAGTTAAATTTTGTCTTGATGTAGAAGTTCCAGACCATAAAGTCTGCCAATCACCCCACTCATATGCATAAGGAGAAGAATTAACTGCACCTAAAACAAAATCCCAAGCATCTTTATCACCACCAAGATTTACAAGAACATCAGGTTTTTTAGTTGTATCGACCCAAACATCTGAAGGTGGATTTAAAGAAATTTTACCAATATAATTAACCACATTGAATGGGTTAATGTTTAATGTTTTAGACGCAAGTTCTTGATTCACAAATGCAGTATTAGATGCAGCTGCAGTAACGAAAGGACCAGTTTGTAAATAGTTTGAAGAATTAGCGGCATCAAATGTCAACATTCTCGAAGACACATTGAATGATGGGCGCAACTCTTTATCAGTAGGATCAATTGCAGCAGCATATTCTGGTGAAGTAACATCAGCGACTGAATGACCTTTAAATCCATCAACAACAATACCATTTTTAAATCTTGGTAGATTTGTGCTATCAAGAATAGTTAAATCTTGTTTGTTAACAGCGTCTTGTTCCAACAATGATAGTGATGTATAGTATTCTAAGTTTTCAACTCGCTTATCAATTGCACCAATATCTTTCATCGTGTAACGGCGATTGTTAATGTATTGAACACTAATATCACCTGTGTTTGCAACATAAGCAGGCTCAGTTATGATAAAGAGATTCATGGAATCATCTTTGTTAGCTGGTTGAATTGGCGTCAATGATGGTGTACCTTTGATAACATCAAATGTTCTGTTTTTATTTAAAACAATCTTATCAATTCTTGGCAAATAATAAGCGTAATCGAGTGTGATATCTCCACCATTGTCTGGTACTTTTGGACCTGTGGTTGAAGAATCAACATCAAATGTTGTTGTTACTGTTGTACCATCAAGTGCATTTGTAGCATTTTTTCTAACTGGTCTGTAATCTAAACAATCTCTTAGTTGATATTCTGTACCTGCAACTGGTGAAGTATATTTTGGAATAGTACCGTAAGTTGGATAAGAATCTACTGAGAAGAAACCAGCACCAGTTGAAGAATATCTATTGTATCTTACAACTATAGGACCAATTGGTGCGGCAAAACCAGTTTTTAATTTAATAGAAGCATGGTCATAGAATGAATCTCTTTGACCATTATCTAATGTATATCTTGAGGTAATATCTGTGTAACCAGTATTCGCAACAGCTGTATTTGAATAATCGTAAACAGAAACTAATTCAATAACATCGGAAACATATAATGATTGTGCAGTTCCTGGAATTTTAACAATATTGTTTGCTTGAATTGTTGTTTGACTTGTAGTTGCATTTGCATAAACAATCACACCATTAGTATTGATTGATTCACCACCAGAAGTTTGAATTGCTGCAGCCGCAGAAACTAATGTTTTTGTTTTTGCTGGGCTACCAGATGCCAATGTGTAATCAATAGTTGCCACAATATTGGCAGTCAAATTACCAGAGCTATCGACTGTTAATTTTCTACTTGTTGTATTAACAGTTGTAATCTTGTCAGCAGGAACAGTTGAACCTACTGCATATGGAGAAGTGCCTGCATTGGTAACAATGACTTGATATTTTTCAGACTTTGCAGTTGTTGAAGAAGCGCTAGAAAGATTTGCGCCAGATTCAACAGACAAAGCCGGAGAATCGGATGCAACAAATGTTTGTGCCTCATATAGTCTGCGATATGAATATGAGAAATCAGCAATACTACTCTGAGTGATGTATTGTTGCCCCAATGGAAAGATTAAAGGCTCAAATGAAGCATCTGTTAAGAAAGCGTCTGAATATGTGGAAGCAGTATCTTTCGACCTTGTATCAATGTTGGCAGAGTTAACTCTTGTTGTTGAAGAGAATGTTGCCAATGATTCAACATCATTGAACTCAAAATCGATTGCCCAAACTGAAGTATTGGTTGGTGTAGTTACAAAATTCGTATCTAATGTAATTACTTGATTAGTTGCATCAAATGCTGTAATAAACTTTGGCGACTCTGTTGAACCTGAACCAGAAGTAATTCTTAATTTTGCACCTTTGTATGCATCAGTTACGGATGAGAAAATCTGACCTGCGGTAGTATTACCAATCGTAACATTACCAGAATTGGCAGACCTAATTGTTCCAGTTAACGAACCAACACTCACATCAAACAAGAATGTTCTATAAGAATAAGTTGCGGAATTTGATGTGTTTGATGCTGAATCAAATGATACTGATTTAACTCTTGCAGTACCAATTTTAGTATTGGTAATAGATGCAGTAGAAGTTAAGTTGATAGATGCATTTGGAACACAATGTAAATCAACAGTCGATAGAGTATTGATTGGCCAAGAACCATAGTGACCAGTTGTGTAAACATAGTTGCCATAATCGGCAGTTAGTTGTTTATTGTTTACTGATTCGGTTGTTCTTGGTTTTTCTACTGTGATAACAGTAGGGGCAATTGTTTCGTATTCATAACCAAAAACATATGCTTTACCTGGAGACAAAATAACATCCATGTTTGCAGTATTGGATGTATTTGTTTGTAACGATATGTTGAATGGTTTTACTGTGTAGTTACCAGATTCATCATATGTTCTTCTTGCGAGAGTATCTTCCAATACTGAATAAATTGGCAGTCTATAACTTCTTGTTAAAACACCATATTCAACTCTTGCCAATTCAATAAACTGAACAGTATCAGTAGAAGCTAATGACCTAGTTGCAAGTGTCAAATCAATCTTAAATCTATCAGCGCCTGGTGCTTGATAGTTTGAAGCATCTTGTGCTGGATCAAGTAATGAAGTGTCGCTTGTTGATTTAATTAAAGATTCGGTAATTTCAAAACCAATTCTCGCATTGGCAGTTGTATTAGAATATTTTGATGTAGCAATAGTTTGTTGGTCATTCTTAACAAAGAAACCATCGTAGTAATATACACCCTCGGTGACAGAGAATATTTGACCTGTGCCTACTCCAGATGTAGAAATGTTTGCCGCTGATGGTGTTGATTCGTAGGTGAGAATAGTGTCACCGGAAACAAACGCATCACCATAAAGTTGTTTAACTAAAAGAGTTTTTGGCTCACTGGTGCCTGCATCGGCATCATAAACTTTAATGACTTCTGCTCTCTTTGTTGGTGTAGAAATATTATCAACAATTGTTGATCCAACAAAAGATGTTGTGTTTACAGTTGTACCACTATATGTGGAATCTAATTTTAGATATGTACAATCTTGAAGATATGTTGTACCACCGGTGACTACTGAACCATTTTTGAAAACATGATTGCTAAATCTTTCAATTTGTTTTTGAAGGATTGTTTGTGCTTGAGTTAGTTCACGAGCTTGAACTGCGTATCCAGGTTTGAATAGTACACGAAGAAATTTCTTATCTTCATCATAATCATCATAATATGGATCCACATTGAAATTAGTATTGATACTCATTTATTTCCTCTAAAATCTAACCGCAATTTTGATATTTTCTGCTTGGCCATCTTCTCTTTGTGTCTTTGTAATATTTTCAACATATAAAATGTCACCAGTATATGGTTGAAATTCTGGAGTTGTTTTAGAAATAACAATTCTTGATACACCAGAACTTCCACCAACTAATGGCAAACCGATTGTAGCGGTACCTCTTATTTTAGTCAATCTAACTTCACTAGAACTTTGAAAATTCAAATAACCATAAAAATTTGCATCAGTAGAAGAATTTCCCTGATACACATATTCGTCTAAGGTGTAACTTGCGCCTGCAACTAGTCCCAAGTTTGTAGTCTGTGAGATTACAGAATTAGCGGTTGATTGCGTTACTGTAGAAGTATTCCCGTATTTATGCGGATCAGATAACAACCCATACTGTCTGAACGATGTATTTGAAGAAATTAATCCACCCTCCGTACTATCTATTTCACCAACCCTGACAGCAAACAATACATTTGAAGCATCTAATTCCTTTGCAGGATTGTATGCATGCCCATACTTTGGTGGAATAATAACTCTGCCATTGGCACCTGTACCAGAACCATAGATAAAAACATTTGCTCTTGAGTAACCAGTACCAATTGTTGTAATTGTAACTTTTGATATATTTGCGTTTGCAGAAGAAACACCAGATGTTGTATTTGACAATGTTGCAGAAGCAGCAACACCCGTACCATCACCATCAACATAAACTCTAGTAGATATTGTTAAATTGCCTGTATTACCACCACCAGAGGCTGTTGTGGAAGAAGATAATGTAATTACTCCGGTTGCATTTGCAGTTGCAGTAATATATGAACCAGACGGAATGCCTGTTCCAGAAACAGACATGTTTGCAAGGTTCGCAACAGTTGAAATCTGAAACACACTTAAAACTCTGGCAGTATTTGCGAACTGAAATGTTGTTTGACCAGAAGTATATGCGGCAACTACAATATTTGATGCCTCTCTGTAATTTGTTCCATTTGCAGTAACAATAATTCTTGTCAATTCACCGTCAACAACACCAGTATCATTTACATTATAGTCTAGCTGATTGGTTGACATTGGTGTGGGAATCCAATCAGTAGTCAAAAACTTATTTGATGGTTTAACATTGTACATGTATTTCCACAAATATCCATCAGCAGTTGCAATATTACCATTTGAAGTTGTATAGTCACCTGATGGTTCTACAGTAGAATTTGCTGATGAGTTATTAGACACACATTTATAGACATTTCTAGCAGTTGTAATAACATACATTGCTTTCAAATTTTGTGTCGTATTTGCAGTCAACAAAGTGTCAGCATCAATAGTATCATCAAAGTTTCTGTATTTTGTATTGCCTGTCCAATTAACTCTTGGAACAACAAGCTCAATGTCATTAGCAGTTACTTTTTTAGCTGCGTAAATGTTATCCCAAACCGTTTTTTCTGTGCTGATTGTATCAACAATAGAATTAGGTGATGATTCATTTGCATATGGAACATGATTGCCAACAAACACATATAAAACTGGATCGGAATTGCTTGAGTTATAAACAACATTCCGCCAAATTTCTGCGTTATTGTAACCTAATTTTTTCTTTATAATTGATGGCATAGTCTTTATTTATGTCAGTATAATAACGGATTGTGCATTTGCACTGGTTGTAAATGCAGAAGAAACTGAAAGGTTTGTATTACTTATGATGGTCGATACGGTGCGAATTATTCCGTTAACGGCAATATTTGAACCAATAGTTAATGTGCCTTTTGTGTTTGCAACATTGAATTTTGTGTTCAAACCAGTAACATAGATTGAACCGTTCGCAACATTAATTCTTCCAGAAATTGTGTTAGCAGAAGTTGTGGAAATATTAATTGTGTTAGCGGTAAAAGATACAGATTCATCTAAGTCAGCATAGTTTACAAAACCAGCAGGATGCAATAGTTGTTTTAATATCTTTTTATATTTTTTAAATTCTGTTGCTGATGCTGTTATATAAGAATAGTCAACATAATAATTTCTACCCTGTAACTTTCTTTCTGAAGTGGAAAGAATAGAATCTGAGGTTGTCCATCTTCCTGGTAATCCAAGATATACATCTTCAATTGTTGCAGATGCAGTTGCTGTACCACTACCAGACCCTGTCAAATCTACTTGTGGAATATATTCGTAACCAGAACCACCACTTACAACTTTTATGGAAATAATTTGACCAGGTTGTGTATTTCCAATGAATGGTGTAATCGATTCACCATCACCCATTAACGCAGAGATTTGTACATTTGCACCAGTTGCACCAGCGTTTGCAGAAGATACAGTTATTGCTGGAAAGTTACCTTGAGTGTATCCTTGACCACCAGTAAAGAAATCACCATATTTACCAATTTTTTTAGTTGTTGTTGCAGAAGTCCAATTAACATTCACATTCGCAGTTGTCGCACTTGAAATTGAATTGATATATCTGGATTGATTGTTGATTATGACTCTATCACCAACTCTGATTTCTGTACCAAATTGTGTTCCTGTACCAACAATGAATGGGCTGTTGTTGGTTACATTTGCTGTGCCAGAAACTCTGGATGGTTGAATTTCAATTTGTGTAATTGCACCGGTTGCACTAACTGCTTTAACCGCTGCAGCTGCGCCTGTGCCAAATGTTCCAGGCGGATTTGAACCAAATGTAATCTCATCACCAACTTGATAGAATTGACCACCATTATTAATTTTTATTCTACCTACTGACCTAAAATCTTTAATACTGTATGTAGTTGTACCAGCAGTAAATGTTGGTGCATTGGCATCTAATGTTGGAGATATTGCAGTTGAAGTATTTGAGAATAGAACAATGACATTGGTTATTGGACCTAAATTGGAAATTGTTAGAAAACTCAATGCATCGGCAATAACAGTTGAAACATTTTCACCAGCAGTAATTATTGTTGATGGAAAACCATAGTCAGCTGCAGAAATTAAAGTATTTGCATATGTTGATATAACATCATTTGAAACAGTAAATGTATCTAAAGTTGAATTGGCAACTCCAGTTGTATCTGTGCCATCAACAGCTAAGTCGAGTGAAAATGGACTAATTCCAGAAACTGTAATATCTCCATTGAGTTCAAATCCTGCGCCACCATAATTTACAACGATGCCATCGATATAACCCTCAACAATATCATCAACGATAGCAGTTGCATCTTCTGTTGCGCCGCCACCGGTAACGATAACAATATCACCAACATTATAACTCGAACCACCATTAACTACATTAATTTTGTTGACAATTGAAAATGTGTCTGCTCTAAGTGTTATTAAACCGCCATTATCATCTATAACTGTCGCTTCAACTTCCTCACCACCAGAAAATGTTCCAATCAATGTTTTATCATTGATGAATAACTCAAATGGAAAACCAAGATTCAATCGGTCGGTAATAATCCGTTTTACCGACCTCTCAACCAATGCCGTTGCACCTGATGTTTTACCAGTAACTTTTCTATCTTTCAATAGTGCAACATCAAAATTAGTATAAACAACTTTGACTTCTGAATTTGCAACCGGTGCAGTATTGAAAACTAATTTTTTTGATTCTTTTCTTATGTAGTAATCGGTTGCATATGTTTTAAGAACACTATTAACATAAACTAATGCTTCATCAGTATTAACTTGTTGTGCCAATAAAAATGTAGTATTGCCTGTTGCCGTGTACACACTACGAACATCAGTTTCAATTCTTAAAATGTTGTCTACTGTCCATTTACCATCAGAAGCTTTTAATACATTATTTTTTGGTAAAATAATATCAACTTCATCATTAAACAACATTCTGAATAGAAGTTTAAATGACTTTTCATTACCTTTTGCTAGGTAAAGTGGAAGAACATTTTTGATTAATAATGCTTTATCTACCTGAGAATCTTTTGGTAAATAAGAAGCATAAGTGTTTAAAAATTGCTCTTCAAAGTCTTCAATAGAAATATCAACATCAGATATATCTTTAAGTTCTTTTGCTTTGGTAAGCAAATCATTCTTTTTCGTACCTTGTTTATTCTCAAGGAATTCGTAATACGCTTCTAAAAAAGAAATGAAAACAGGATATTCTTCCCGAACAAATTCAGGAACTTGCCTGTTTATTAATAAAGAAACTTTATTATCAGACATTAGATTTCGACTAGTTCAGTTGTTATTGAAGTTGGATCTGTATCGTCTAATGTGATAATTGTATTTCTAAATGATTTAACAATACCTTTTTCAGATTCAATAGTTAGTCTCACTAAATTATCAAATGTTGCCAAAGAAATAATGTTTAAATTAGTTAATGTTACCAAACCAGTATCATAGTTGATTGAACCAATATTTGAATTTACAACTTGTCTTTCTGCATTATCATCAAAATAAACAAGTCTTAGTGTACCATATCTTCCATCTAATACAGCAGTCGCAACACCACCATAACCATTGCCACCTGAAATCGTAATGATAGCACGACTATAATTAATTCCTCTATTAGTGATTGCAATAGATTGAATTCTTCCATTGACAATCACAGCAGAAGCAGTTGCGCCAACACCATCACCAGTAATAGTAACAGTAGGTGCTGTTGTGTAACCAGATCCAGGATTAATTACTTGTATATCAGAAATACCTGTATATGATTCTGGAATTTCTTCAATGATAACATTCCGTAAAGTTCCAACATCATCGTAAACATCAAAATTTGATGATACCATTTTATTTGTTGTCGTACCACGATGTAACGGTGCATTAAATTCTATCTGATATGTAGATGCCGAACTCAACGATGGTTCAAATCTTTTTTGTAATCTTAATATTGTTTCGGATCCAGTAATTGTATTTAAATCTACCGAGTCAATATAGTCTTGCATTTTTGACAAAACAAAAGTAGAAGCAAATTTGTTTAAAAAAGTATCTTTATAATTTATAATTGAGTTTTTAATAGCATCTTTTATTGCTACAGAATTTGAAGTTGTTTTTGTTTTATCGTATTGTACATAATTTTCAACTAAAATGTACAAATATTTTGGATCAACAATTTCAGTAGACACAGCAACAATAGATTTTGGTTTAATAATTTCATCAATAATTCTTTGTTTCTCTGTCTCTGTGATAAAATAGTTTTCTTTTGGTTTTAATGCAACATAAACTTTACCATATACTGGAGGTGTCTCATCTTCACCACCCCATACCGATAATGAATCAATATTTGGATAACTTCTCTTTAAGAATGTTTCATAATCTTTGAATGTAACAAGTCTATTTTGTGTTGAAAATTGTGCTGCAGCTCCAAATTTAATTGAGTCGATTGATTCTCTTATCGAACCACCGGCAGCAACAGTAACAGTAGTTATTGTAATATTTGTTAATCCATTAATTGTAGAATTTGGAACAAAAGCAGCAGCTTTATTAGCAGCATCACCATTTGTTATCAGATATGATACTGAAATTATAGAACCATCATCCAACGCTTTCCCCAAAACACCATCACCAAATGATAATTGAAATTGACCATTTTTTCCTTCTTGTAGGAAATATACTGTTGATTCTGAAGTGACTTCTAAAATATCTGTTACAGCATTATACACTTGAGTTAATGTATTACCAGAATTTGGAACAACTGAAACTTTAATTGTTGTCGTATCAATACCAGCATCTGGTAGAGTAAATGTTCTTTTTGGATTTGAATTTTGATTATAGGTGAATGAATATGTTGGTAAACTACCCTCATAGATTTTTACGCTATCATAGTAAAATGCTGTTCCTGATTTTGTCGCAGTTACATCTTCCAACATAACAAAACTATAAGATTGTGTATCAATTAAAGAAGAGCTGAATGTTGTGCCTCTTGGAATAGTAACAACATCTGATGTTGTATTAGAAGTTTCAATAGTTATATTAATTAGTGCTTCTGGTGCAGTAATTGATTGTGGAGTATAACCTAAAGTTTTTGCATGTGAAACAACAGAATCTCTTAAAATGGCAGTATCTAAAAATGACTCATTGGCAACCATATTCAAGTAGTATGAATTATAGTGAGTGTTATAAGCAAGAATATCCAACAGAACAGAAAGTCCAGCACCTTCAAAATCATAGTCTTGAAATGTGTTTTGTTGTTGTAAATAACTTTTTAGATTTTGCTTGATTTGGTCAAAATCAAGGTCTGAAATATTTAAACGAGCGTTAGCCATCTTTATCTAATCCGTTCTAGGAAGAAATTAATTGTTATTGGTGTTGTTCTATTGACAACATAGAATTCCATATAGACTTTAAATCCGTTATTGTCATAGTCCGGAGAAACATTCAACCTAGATATGTTTGCCCTTGGTTCATAATTACTAATAGTCTGTTGAATTTCTTTTTCCAATGTTGTTGCAGTAATGGTATCCATGTTTTCAAACAAAAGACGGCGTACATTGCTACCAATATCTGGTTGAAAAGGTCTTTCATAGTGATTTGTCAAAATGAGATTCTTAATAGAATTCACTACCGCTGCTTCATTCGTGTAGCGGTTAATATCTTTTTTGACAGGATGTATAGTGAAATTCAAGTCTAAATCACTATAAGCTGCGACTATGTTTGTGGTTGCGGTTGCCATATCCTATTTATCAGTTAATCCTGGTAAGAATCTTGCTTGAGCCTGTATAATTGTTAACTAAATTCGTCTCGGATTCACCCATATTTGAGAATTGTCTTGTTTCTTGATAATCAGAAACCATCGTTTTCATATTCGTATAGAAAGTTTCATCGTGGGTTCTTCTAGTGTCCATAAAAGTAATTGCTTGATTAATTGAAGTATTGATTGTATTAGCTTGCGTTAGAGTCAAACTTGATTCTGCATTTGGAGTAAATGTTATACTGGAATTTATTGTATTTGCATATGTTGAAATTGTATTGTAATATACATTCATTTCCGGACCAGTAAATAAACTTGTCTGTGACCCATACATTATGGAAGTATTAGTAATTCCATCTGTTTGATAAATGACATACATTAAAAGTTTACTAAAGCCTTTAATTGTGTCTTTAAATGGTTTTGTTGATATGATGGTTGTATCCGCAGGATTTGCTTCCACCGCATCACTATAATTAACTACACCAGAAACTCTATCGGTATGGTCTTTAAAATTGGTTGCAGCTGTAATTAAATTATTTGATGAATTAGCAACATTTGCCATTACATTTGATACACCAATATTAGTGTAAGTTACGATAGTGCTTACAACATTTTTTATTGCATTTGCAGAAACAGCAATACTAGTTGATATTGCACTTAAAGGATTTTGATTGTATCCACCAGTATTACTTGTTGCTATATCCTCTGTTTGCCAATCTTCAATGATTGAAGGAAGAGCTTTCATGTGGTCTATTGTATCTGAAGAGAAATCCGTTATGTCTCCGTGTGGGTCACTATAATTATACCCTAAGTTTGAAAATAATGTTGCCATAATTAAGCGCTCACAGTTGAATTGGTCGTAAGTCCAGTTGGACCTTTTGGTGTTGGATGAATATGAAAATTATAAAGAATATCATTGATAAAATCAGCACCTAAAATAGAAGTAGATATACCATGAGTTGCTAAACCAGCGTTTAATTTCAAAAAGTTTCCAACTGGTGCATTAACTGAACCTAATGCTGTCATTGAGCCCACAATAT
>Ga0114976_10001688_pt1 | contig 13807 bp, 18 predicted proteins | sample S_130805_EF_Meta_FD_87319 | JGI IMG/M metagenome (GOLD analysis project Ga0114976, IMG submission 87319) | Freshwater microbial communities from Lake Simoncouche, Canada to study carbon cycling - S_130805_EF_MetaG | ecosystem: Environmental > Aquatic > Freshwater > Lake | place: Lake...
CAGGCTTTCACCGAGAGCACCTTTTGGCCGAGGCTAAGGCTGAGGTTGCCGCAGAGGCAGAGCCTGTGGCTGAGCCCGTGCTGGCGCATACGGCAGAGCCTGTGGCTGAGCCTGTGCTTGCGCCCCTAGCAGAGCCCGATGGTAGTAAGACCATCGATGTGCCCTATCCCTGGCGCTCCAGGGAGGTTCGAGAGGAGGAGGCCGCCATTCGGCGGCGTGACACCAGGCTAGGCCTGTATGGCCTTGAGGAGATGATGAGGATCCGCACAGAGGATGCTGCGTTTGCGGCTGCAGCGGCCGCAGTAGCACATACTTAACTTAGGCAAGTGAAGGAGAGAAAAGGAGATAGTATAAACACAATTTTTATTCTAACCGCAGTAAGATAGCATGCATAAGATTGGATTCCATGTGAAGTATTCCGACGGTCTACGCTATTACAGCAACCGACCCAGTAGGGAGGTCACAGACTTCCCCATCGGAGAGGCCGCAAACCAATGCAGGGTATATGAACTCCTTCAAGAAATTTGTCCTGGTGGCCTAGTTAGCACAACACGAACTCCAGAAGTAGTTGAGACCCACAGCCCCCTATGGAATCAATCCATCTGGGATGCTATTCTACCAGAGGCCCAACAGATGTATATCTATACTCTCAAAGGTTGTATTGAGAGTCTTGCAGACTATGATTTTTTTCTTAAGGGGGTCGAGATCTACCTTCAATCCAATGGCACTCTGAGGATGGTAAACTTTGCCCAGGTTCATCACAGAAGGGAGGATGCGAGTATTCTTGACCTATCCAAGACCATGCCTCCGTCTATCCTATCGAAGTTCTGGTAAAAAAATAAGGTTTGTATTGTATCTAAGGTATTCTTCTTTTACGAGAGCCGAAAGATGGCCTGCTTGGACCCATAGCGCGTAGGCCAGACAATCCTGAAGAGGGTTCCCTCGCCCACGGAGTCCAGTAGTTGCCTATTGAAGTAGATCTTACCCTCGTGCTCGCAGACGGAAGACCAGAAGCCGTCAGCATCCTGCATCTCCATCCTCTTGTTCCCGTACTTCATGTACGGGTTGAAGGCACTGCGCTTGGTCCAGCGAGGGGGGTCATTGAAGAGCAGCCACATGTCCATCTGAAAGACGCTGTAGAGCACACTGATCTTCTCGTGGATGGGCACAGGCTCCTCAGAAAGCCCTTGGGCAAAGTCCATGATGCGCTTCTGCAAGGCTGTGCGGGGGTCTCGGAGGACCACCGTCATGGTGGCCCGCGCCGAGGCGGGCAGGCTCAGGACCCACTCCTCCGTGCTAGCAAAGGAGGCCATGTTCGACCTCGGCATGTACTGGAAGCAGCCGTTTGCCGTCACCACGGCCCTGCAGTCAAAGATCTCCTCCCGCGCGCGGTTAATGTATGCCCGCATCTTGGTACCCTTCGGGTAATTCAGGAAGGGCGCCTCAATCTGATCTCGTGGCTCTGGTGCAAGGCTGACTGTGATGGGCCTGTCTGAGACCCACGGATAGAGCGGCATCTGGAAGTTGCCCACCACCGCAGTATCCACATACTCAGGCTTGAAGAGCAGCGGTGCCTCTGCCCAGAACTTGGCCGCCTCGATCATCTGGATCTCCTGCGCCTCTAGGTCGAGGAGGGTCTGGTTGGCCTTCATGAAGGCGTAGTGCGCATCGCTACACTCATCCTCTGAAGGACGACCCCAAATCCGCCCCCCGAACTCCATGACGCCCTGCTCCTTCCAGTACTTGGTCAGCGCCCAGTCCTTCGTGGCCTTAACAATCTTGTCACGAATCTCCTCAAGGTGCTCCTGCATCATAAGGGTCGGATTCTGCTCACGGCGCTTCTCCGAGTTAATGGCCGAGGTCTCTGTTGTGTAGTCCCTGCACAGCGACTCCCACTCGTCCAGCATCTGCATGGTCTCGTAGGCAGTGCCGGTCTTCGAGGCCATAACCTCGCGCACGGTGGTCTGGGACCTGCTGCCATCCTTCTTCACCAGGTGCACGGTGGTGTTCAGAGTCATTGGCATCGTAACAGGGGGTACCTCTAGTAGGCCTATAGCCGTGATTCATTTTTTTCGATGCATTAGTCTATTCAAGAGGAACAAGAGCATGATATACCAAAGGGAAAATTGAGCCAGGGCGACAGGGTACATAAAGCACCCGCCCCTATATTACCAACAATGGTTCACTGTGGCATCTGCAACCAGGAGGGGCACACGAAGACCAAGTGCCCGAAGAAGCCAGAGGTTGAGGTTCCCGAGATTCACCTTGAGTTGACCCCTAGTATTCTACACATGTTCCAGCAACTCGAGCACTTCTGTCTCGAGGTCGCTGGCGGACTAGGCAAGGGGCACGTGGAGGGAGTCTACCAACAGGCCCTCTGCGCAGAACTCCAGGCCGCCGGCATTCTCTATACCTCCGAGGAGCCCATGCCCATTCTGTACAAGGGCCGCCCCCTGGGCGGCGGGCACTCTCTGCGCCTCGACATTGTCCTAAATTCACTGCCCTTCATCTACGAACTCAAGGCCGTCAGCAAGATCTGCCCCGAGCACCACTGGCAGGTTGTGCGCTACATGGTCTACAAGGATATCCCCTACGGGGCAGTGGTCAACTTCAGCCAATCAGACACAGGCCCTCTTGAGATCCAGTTTGTCGTGCGCCACGAGGGCACCTTCTGGCTCTACGATCCCCTCACACAGACGGGGCGAGGGCTCAGGGACTTTAGTCTGAGCAAGGCCTCACCTTCTGCGGCTTCAGCACCCTCAGCGCCACCGTCCCCCGCCCTTGGGTCCGCCTGCCAGAAAATTGACTGCACGGGGATTGCATCTAGTGAGTAAGATGGCATGCCCCTGTGAAGAGTGCATGTCCGAGCAACTCTGCGACTACTGTGCGCAAGGATGCCTCCAAGGCTCTATGATCTACTACCCCGTGTATAGGACCTCGAGGCTCGTTATCCGAAAGCGCTACTACTGCAGTGAGGCATGTGGCACTCTAGGAGAGGCAACTGTAGAACTCTACCGCATTGAAGAAGAAAAGAAGTATATTCTCTGCAGGATCGACTGGGTCCAAGAACAATGGAAAAAGTCCTTCAAGAGTGTCTCGTTCAAACTACCTAGACCCAAGTCGTAGAATAGGGTAGATGAGATTCCTTTTTTCCTTCGTCGAAGAAACCTGTGACCTCCTAGGTATTGATGAGAGCCATGGGCTGAAGCATGCGAAGGGCACCGTTCGGTATGCGAACTATCTCATTAGCCAGATGCCAGATATTACAGAGGAGGAGAGGCATATGGCTCTTGTGGCGGCAGCGATCCATGATCTGTGTGACAGCAAGTATACTGATCTAGAAACATCGTCTAGAAGAATTTACGAATGGCTCATTTCTCTGCGGTGGACTCCAGCACTCTCTAATTCCCTTCTGTCGATTCTTCAGACAATGTCCTATTCCAAACTCAAGAAGGCAGTGGACTCTTCTGGGAACCATGTCTTTCCGGTCCATGGGAAGTGGCAGAGATCCTACGAGATTGCCAGGAATGCAGATCTTCTTGAGAGTTTCGTGGTCGCCCGCTGTGTTCTCTATAATAGGCACAAGTACCCCTCCTTATCTGAAGAAGAGCACTGGGCCGCAGCAGAGAGGCTTTTTGCCGAGCGGGTATTTCAGTATAAGCAAGAGGGGTGGATAACTCTTCCTGCTGCTGTCAATCTGATCCCACGTCTAGAGGCTGAAGCGCGAAGGTGTCTGAAGGAAAGATGCATGGATTGGGATGTAGAATCGCCTATTCAGATCTAGAGTTTAGGTTAGCAAAAATTGAATAGGGCTACCACGCTATAGGCAATTACCCCCCCGTTACCATGTCTGTTCCTATTGAGAGCATGAGCCTGGAGCAACTGCATGCAGAGCGTGATCGCGTCAATCGCGAGATCGCAGCCCTCATGGGCGATCCTGTGCCTGTCGCTGCAGCAAAGAAGAAGTCCAACAAGAACAAGGGCAAGCCCACCGTCTGGGGCGACTTCTCCAAGAAGATCCAGGCCGAGCACAAGGAGCAGATCGCCGCCTACAAGGCGGAGTACCCAGGGGAGAAGGGCGCGCACCTGACCTATGTGACCCGGTACTGCAAGGACCACCAGGATATCTACGACGCCTTCAAGGCCGCCTGGGCTGCAGAGCACCCTGCTACTGCAGATGCCTCTGACACAGTAGAGGCAGCAGAGGTGAGTGCCAAGCCGAAGAGGGTGATCTCTGAGGAGCAGAAGGCCAAGATGAAGGCCGGCAGGGAGAAGAAGAAGGCAGAGAAGGCTGCAGCGGCTGGCGGCGCCATCACGGAGGCTGCGCCTGCATCTGAGCCTGCGCCTGCGCCTGCACCTGCACCTGCGCCTGTGCCTGAGGCTGCGGCTGCGCCTGTGGCTGCGGCTGCGCCTGTGGCTGCGGCTGCGCCTGCTAAGAAGAAGGTCACCAAGAAGGTCTAAGGTAGATCCATTGCCAACTACAAGAAAACAAAAAGCAATAAAAAATTGAATTTTTTAGTGCTTGGGTAGTTAGTACCCCCCAGTTATGATGTCTCTCGCTACTGGTATCATCAAACTCGCCTCGGTGCGCATGGGCGACCTCGTGGCAGACCCTGCGGCCATGGCCGCAGTGAACCCTCCCTTCGCGCAAACAAAAGACAAGGAGGCAGGGCAAAAGTACATCCCCATCCACCTCCGTGGAAAGCAGGATCAGCCGCAAGTCATTCCCGTCTTTACTGAGGGCGAGTTTCCCACCATGGGCGGAAAGACCAAGGCCACCGCCGGCGGAGGTGTCTATGCGGCGGCAGCCGTAAAGCGCAAGAAGGAGGCTATCAATTTCAAGGAGATGATGAAGGCCCAGGAGGACAGGGTGGAGGTCGTCGACGAGAGGCAGCAGATGATCAACGACGGCTGGGTCTTCCTACCCCTCAAGGACGCCAAGGACATCATACAGCGCTGGTGATTTAGACCTCTGGTAATTTAGACCTCTGGTGATTAGAAGAACTCCACAATCTCAGGATTCGCCCGAAGCACCACTGCCGTTGAGATCATCATGATAAAATAAATCATGACCTCTATATGCTTCGACGAACCTGCAATATTTTCTATAAGAATATAGGCCAAGCCCCAGACTGCAATCCACCAGAATTGAATCATTGTTAAGAAAAAAAGAAAGTGGACTGTATCCGTTTTTTTAAGATCTATGCTCTGCATCTACCCTACACTCTAGATAATCTTTCCTGCGACCACCCCGTGAGCATCTAGAACCTTCTGTATGCTCTCGCGGCTTGCCCCATACTGCTCGGGCGAACTGGCAAACCAGGCCAGCGCCCTCTTCACGCACTCAAGATGCTCCGTATAGCCAGGGTACATGTTCTCCATGTCTGCAATTGCCCTAGCGGGAACGTAGTTCGGGTTTCCTGGCTGGAGACTGCAGCCGTTTGGTGTGTCGAGCCACCGAAACGGTACCTCGTACAGGAACTCAAGGCTGCCTATCATCTCACGGTGCTGCTCCTCCCTCCTCTCGTGGTCAATCTCCTTTCCCAGGAGACTCAGGCCCTCCTCAATCTCCTGAAACAGGGCCTTGTACTCGGGAATGGTGCGAAAGGACACCTTATACTCCCCAGCCCTCTTACGGATCTCAGTGTCAAGTGCCTCCACCTTGGCCATAGCGGCCTCAAGAGTGGACACACTCTCAAGAGGCGCCGAAGAGCCAGCGCTATACTTGGCCTCACGGGCCTCACGGACCTCCCTATCCCACTCTATGCAGAGGTTGCGCAGGTGGTTGTTCATACATCGGTCAATCACCCCTGCAAGATACTCCCTCCGTGCTGCTGCCCTCTTTGTTCTCAAGACAAAGGTGTCCCAGTCCCTCAGGCAGGCTCTGTAGGTCCCCAGCAGGCAAGACCATGACGCGCCGCTGTGCCCGTTTCTTGGTAGCGCAGCACTCACCTTGTCCTCCATCTCGCCATCAAATGTGCGCCCCTTCTTCTTGTAGACCACATTCTTCAGCCAGTCCCTCGACCCCTCTACTGCATCCAGGGCAACGCACAGGTCCTTCATCTCCTGCCTGCTGCATAACGGAAGGGGGTCCCAGTCAAAGGTCTCCACGGGCTCCTTCTTGTCAATCTCCTTCTCCTCAGAGTACGTGTACCACGAGCGAAGCATCTTGGTAGTCATGGTGAGACGGTACTAACGGTAAAAAATATGAACCCTTCAAATTTTTCGAGGTATTTCAATTCGACCCTAGATACGTTCAGGGTAGAGGTGCAGGTTGAGACTACAGAAGGTAGTCAAGTCCATGTTCTTGTTCAAGTAAGGAAGCCGTGAGAGGGGGCACCACATCCCTGTGCCAATTTCCTTCGTGTCCTCTGGCTCGATAATGGGGGTGTAGTCGAGATGGAAGATGAAATAGGTCCCTCCCTTCCGTGAACGCGAGGACCGAAATCGCCGCTGGCTCGTATACTCGATCCCCTCGAGAGAAATGCCTGTCTCTTCCTTGACTTCACGAATGGCCGCCTCCAGAGGCCGCTCGTTCAGGTTCCCATGGCCCTTCGGGAACGACCATTTCCCCGTTCCCTTGCCCTGCACGACTAAGACGTCGTTATCGGGGGAAAGGATAATAGCACCATACGTGTGCTGCTCTATGCAATGTGATCTGGGAATATAACTCTGAAATGCTGTTGGGAACATGCTATGCTAGACAGAGGTGGTTGTGTAGTAAAGGGCTAAACCACTGGTTCAAATTTATACTATGAATTGGGTTGCCTCTAAACTACAGTTTGGCTTAGGTAATCGCTTGTTCCAACTCGCCGCTGCCTTCAAGGCTTCTATACACTGGGGTGTCCCCCTCGTCTTTGCCATGCCCTATTGCAGCCCTGCAGAACATGGGAATTTTGAGACTCTGTTTAGATTATTTCCTTCCATCGAGCGACTCTGGAAGGCTGAGGCTCTCCTGAGCATCGATCAAGAGGGTGTCTTTACGGAGCCCCCACTGCCTTCTGAAGCGCCTGCTCAGACTGTCTTACTCAAGGGGATGTGGCAGGCAGCCTCCTTTGTCTTAGATACATTCACCCCTACATGGACGGAGAATCCCGAGTTACTCGAGCGCTGGTGTCTTACATCTGAAGAGCAACGGGCTAATACTGTCTTCTTACATGTGAGGCTAGGAGATTATAAGGTTCTTCCTCACCACCAGGTGAACCTACTAGGGTATTTTGTGCGAGCAATGGAGTTATTTCCTAATAAGCGATTCCTGATCTTTAGCGATTCCATCGAGGAAGTCAAGACGTATTCCATCTTTTCTTCATACCCATGTGTCTTTGTTGATGAGACAGATGAATATAATACTCTTTATTTGATGTCGAAGTGCGGAGGAGCGATAACAGCAAATAGCACCTTCTCGTGGTGGGGGGCCTTCTTTGCCCGACAACAGGCAAAGGCCATGAAGGAGCCAAGGGGGCCCTTCAAGGCGTGCATGCCAGATACGTGGTTTGTAACCTATTCTGAACCCACCGATACGATATATCCCCCCTGGGCTACGGTTCTGCCTACCTAGTAGGTAACACCTACCTAGTAGGTAACACCTACCTAGTAGGTAATATCTACCTAGTAGGTAACATCTACCTAGCATTTAGTGCCATCCAACTCCTTCTTTAGAGACTCCAAGAGGATATCTGGCTGTTTACAAAAAAGCACCCTCGCTGCCCAGTCCCTAGTAATAACAGACGGCTTATTCTTTTCACCACTATTCATGAATTCTTTTAGGGTTGTATACGCTTTAACTGCATCTATTGATGTTGCCACTGCGTCCTTAATCGTATACGTGAACTTTCTTAGCGCTAAGACATCCATTCGAATTGTGTCATTCGGAGGAGTTGTCTTTGCTACCATCTGTGCCAGGGCGTCTAGTTTAGAAAATGCCATCTTAGTAAAGATGCCACTCGCTACCCCGCACTGTTTGCTGCGTACCATGTCTATTGAAAGATAGTCTAGAAAGATCTGGTTTACTTCCTCAAACCGTTTCATCATCGCTTCACTCGTATCCTTGATGTCCAGTGCACCTCCTGACATAGTATTTATAGCAAGATCAATCGCCACGCCAGCCTTTGTCTTAGGATCGACTACCTGGCCTATTGCCAACATGTAGACACAGTATTCAATTAGTTTCTGCATATTCGTATCCAGGTTCTTTTGCTTCTCCGCCTTAGCAATTTCAGGGTCTTCTTTAGCATCAGCAAACCCTTCTAGCCTATAAGCGTAGAGCGCTACAGGCATGGCTAATGCTAGTGCTAGGGCTAGCGCTAAGGGTAACACTGTTGACCGCATAAGCGCTCTCTATACATAGCCTCGATAAAATTGAAGCACTACGCACTACTTCAGTAAGCAGCCACACTATGCAAGCAACAGCAAACCTCCTCCCCGCCTGGGAGGGCTCGTCCTATTACGAACACCAGGACGTCGGCATCAGATGGATGATGTCTCTCGAGGAGGGGTACGTCGTCCCTGATACGCCCACTGTGCTTCGAGGAGGCATTCTCGGGGACAAAATGGGTGTCGGCAAGACCATCCAGGCCCTTGGTCTTATCGCCAACGGGGCCGTCGGCAACACGCTTATCGTTACTCCTCTCGCTGTCAAGAAACAGTGGGAGGATGAACTTATCCGGGCTAATGTCAACCTCTATACCCCCCAAGAGTGGGGTGGCAAGTGGGTGATCCAGACCAACAAGGACTCGGAGAACTCTGTCTATCTGGCCCACTACGACAAGATCGCCAACAAGCCCTCCCTCACTAAACTCCAGCACTTTGACCGCATCATCATTGACGAGGCACACACCATTCGGAATTCTAAGACCAAGAAGTCCCAGGCGATTCTTTCCATTGACGCCAAGTACACGTGGGCTCTGACTGCCACTCCCATTCTCAACTCCATGACTGACGTGCTTACTTATCTGAAGTTCATTGGCTACCCTGTCGTTGGGGATAAGTGGCTGCCTGAGCACGCAGCCTGCATCAAGCAAGTCTATCTCTCAAGGATCCAGACGGAGTGCAAGGCACCCCCTGGTCTGATCATGCCCCCTCGACCCATTGAGCATACGCTCCTCATGGACTTCACGGACGCCCAGGAGGAACTGGTCTATGGTGCCATTCTGAAGAACGAGGAGGCCCAGTGGCGCAAGGCCTCTGCGAGGGGAGACAAGTTGGAGATGTTCAGCATTTACATGCGCCTCAGACAGGTCAGCATCAACCCTCAAATTTATACAAATGCTAGGCGCGCAGAAAAGGCAGGGTGGACCGGCCCCGTCTTCTCTGGCCCCTCGAGAAAGTTCATGGAACTCAGCCACCTCATGCGCGACGCCTACGAGGCCAAGGAGCAGCACCGGTGGATTGTCTTCTGCCAGTTCCACAGCGAGATGGACCTCCTCAATACCTTTCTCAAGGCCCTCCCCTTTACCGGGTCTATTCTCGAGTACCACGGTGGCATGTCGATCAGTGAGAGGAACACCGCCATCAAGCGCAGCAAGCAAGTTTCTTCCGAGTGTAAGCAGGATGTCTTTCTGATCCAACTGAAGGCAGGCAGCACTGGGCTGAACCTCCAGCACTATGACCGCATTGTCTTCATGAGCCCCTGGTGGACTCCTGCTGAGATGGAGCAGGCCAAGGGGCGCGCCGTGCGCATCGGCCAGACGAAGGTGGTCGAAATCTATAATCTTATGCTCAAGGCTGAGAATGTGTTTAACATCGACTCCTTTATGATGGGCAAGGTTCTGGAGAAGAAGAATCTGGCCGATGAGTTCGAGTCCTGGTCGGTTCACAGGAACAAGCAGGAGCAGATAAATCTAACCTTAGACCAGAATGGCGCAGACAACCAGTGTGATGCCTCCACTTGCAGCCCCTGCTAAACAAGATACCTTCTTTTTTTCTACTTTCCTCGCCGTGGCGATTGCTGCCGCAGTGAGTCTGATCAGTTACATGCTGATTGCAAGAAACAAAACCGTACCATCCGGCAATTGGATGATTGAAGGGTGGCAGGGGCCTCCTAAGGGCGTGTCTCAGATTCAGTGTGGCCAAGAATCTTCCTTTGCCACGGCCCTTCTAGAGATTTTTGCCACTAAGGAATCCAGCACCGCCGATGGCGAGCCTGATCTCGCCGAACTCAAACTGATTACAAGCAAACTCTGCTGCATGAAGCATGATCTCATGAGCACGAACCAAGTTGTCTTATCCACACTAACTCTGCCCTTTTCCACGGGTCATGATCGCGAGAATCCTGCAGAAACAGTATCCCGGTGTTTCAGCAAGTCTATCCCCCCTCGTGACCTAGAGATCTCGTTTACGACATGGAGGGAACGTGGTCTAAATTTAATCGATCGCCTCTGCACATCCTATACTCTCAGTAAGCGCGAGGAGAATTCTGCCAGGAGAAACTTCATGTCGGTCTGGTTTGATACCTATAATGTGGCCAGAGGGGTCTGCTCTCCCGATGAAGATGTCTCAAACAAGCCTTCTCCCAGGGACCCGAAGGGATTTACTCCTGAGACAGTAAAGGTGCTTGGAGAATATAAGGGATATTATTAGCCTGTAGTATAAATAGTTTGTAGCAGTATAAGTTATATGGAATCCTATAAGGCCTTACAGAAAGTCCTCCTAGAATTCTATTCTGAGAATCTCAGTATTTCTGACCAGTCGATGGCCAAGGTGCTCATAGCATGTGCAGCACTCGAGAGAGACCTACAGCCCCCCAGAGAAGATCCACGTGTAATCGAATCCTTCGAGCGTCTGTTCTATTCACTGAAGCCTAGAGTTCAGCAGGGAGGGCCAAGCCTTGCCATGCAACGGTATGTAATGAAGATGGAACTTGCAGACAAAAAAAGAACTGAATGGGCTCTTGCTTATTGCCGACTTGCTCTAGCAAGAGATGATTTAGAGGAGTGCATTCGTATTGAAGTTGCTGCTAGAGAGGAACTTGATTCTGAGGCTAGCAATGAAACCAGCACTTGACCTTCTTGTCTACTACACTCAGCACGGTGGCATGCTCACAGCAGACCCAAGAGGGCTTACGTCCCAGTCTCGCATATAGGAGGGTGTACTGGTCTTGCACCTCTGCTTCCTGCTGTTTCTTGCGCAGTAAGAGGTTCAGATGCTGAGAAAGACTACTTAGGTCATAGGTGTTTGGAAGAGTCCACTCTGCAGTGTCATAGTCCCAGGTACCCTTCAGAAATAGGAGGTCATCCTTGATCAGCCTCGTCCTCCCGCTTACACTGATAGAGTTATGGTTCTGTCTAAGGGTTAGCATGGGTAAAAAACGGTTGGGTGGTAGAGCGTTCATTTTTTACTTGGCCTTTACCTTGGCCTCCCTGGTTACGACTAAGGCGCAGCCTTAGTCTTGGCCTCCTCTTGAAGCCTGAACTGCTTCCGTTTCCTGCACCAGGCCCAGAATTCTGGTGAGCCATGGGGAGGCATCGGGCCAATATCAGACGCCTTGATCGGCTTCTTCTTCTCGGCAATCTTTGCCTTTGCCATAGCAATGTCCTCATCCTCCCCGCTCATGTAAGCATCCAAGAAGGCCTTTGTGATTGCGCAGTTCTCCCAGAACTCATCATCAGCACACTTCTCCCGCTTAAGTTCATCGATGTACCACTGGATCTCTGAGCGCGGAATTGGCTCCTCGACCGCCTCGTAGTACTCTTGGATCACAAGAAAGGCCTCGACCGCCTTGCTGAAATAGGGTGGCGTGGGAATCTGTAGAGGAGGAGTTAGTGTGATCTTCTTCTGGACCTTCAGTCTGAAGGATTTCTTTGGTGCCTTTGGTGCTTCTGGTGCCTTTGGTGCTTCTGGTGCCTTGAGCCCTAGAAGAACCTCTGGTGCCTTGAGCCCTAGAAGCACCGGCACCTCTGGCGCCTTGAGTTTGAATTTGCGTTTAACCAGCGCCATCTCATTGCCTGCTAATCTAAGGGTGTACAAGGTCAATTTTTTCGCGCTATAGACTTAAAATTGAAGTATCGCCATGATCTACTAAGGTACATCATGAAGATATATTGCATCGTCGAGAATGGTACATGCTATCCTGCAGCATACAGTACCTATGCAGCAGCAGTGGCCGCGGTGAAGGAGAACAACAAGGTGCTTCTTCAGGATGAGGGGCCAGACTCCTGTTCCGATATCGACGTTGAGGAGTGTGATAGCGGTATTACGTATCTTTACATCGAGAAGGGCATTAGCATCTATATTAACCGACTTCCTGTTCTTGACTCGCCACCCCCCTCTCAACTGTCCTACCGTGACTTAGCCGCTAAGGAGGCCTCTCTCCAAGAGAAGATTACCGCAAACTATGGCCACGGTGCATGCACGATTCATCCTATCCATCACGAGGACATGGAGCGGACCAATGGGCTCGTAAAGAATGCTATAGGTAAGATCGTGCTACGAGACATGCGGGTAACCAAGAGGCATGCTTATGGTAGGCAGGATTGGCTAGAGCATGTTGATCGCGTGTATATCTGGGCGAATAAGATGACCACGCGGATCCCTGAGGCCTATGAGGACACTATTATTTCCTGGCTCGCCTCCTAGGTCTGCGGCGGGTTCTTCCGCCCATGCCTCCAGGGTATAATATTCCTTTAACTGTACCTCTTAGTAAAAAGTTCAACTTTCCTAATTCACTGTTGACTAGGCCCTTCACTGATGTGGCACCGAGAAGGGCAGTTCGAAACTGTGTATTTGTATTTGAAAGGATGAATCTTCCTATTGTTACAGCGCCCTTGGGTGCACCATCTTTTTTAATTGTTGCGATAATCTTCTGTCCCGTTACAGCAGTAGGTTCTTTTTCACCAGGGAGTTGGTTTCCTTCCTTGAATAATTGTATAAGATCTTTATCTAGCATGATATTCTTTCAGTGCGGTGTGGCAGTATTGCCATCTGAAGCCACGAGGGGAATGGTTACACCCTTTTCTTTCAGGAGTTTGATTGTTTTTATCAGGTCAATGAAGGCTGATTTATCCTTAGGATCAGTGTAACTCAGATATTTATCCTTTAACTGCATAATAAACTCAGGATCTGCGGTTAAGGTGAGTATTTCGTTCAGTTGCTCAAGATTAGGTTCAGGCTTTGCTGCTTGTACAGGGCTTGCTGCTCCTCCTGCAGGGGCTACTTGGGCCGCAGGGGCTACTTGGGCCACTGGCGCTACTGGCGCTACTTGAGCCGCTGGCGCTGCCTCTTTTAGAGACGCTGCCAAGGCCGCTTCTAGTTCTGCATCAGGGCGAACTAGCGGGACAGCAGATTGAATCTCTAAGGCTGTAATAATCAGATCTAATTGCTGAACCGTACGTTGTTTCACTGTGCCTATTCTTATATCTTGATTAGGAAGTGTATGGAAATAATCGGTCATGCTAGCGTAATACGGCTGTTCAGGAGAAAGGGAATCCTTGTAGTGAAATCTATTTTCACGCCTTAGACATACAAAGTGTTTCAGTGCGGGCGGTTTAGTGGAGGCTTCTGTAAACTCTTTTTCGTACTTTTCTTTCTGATCTTGAGTCAAGGCCTTATACTCGTCTAAGGCAGTGATGAGAGCCCATGTAGCCTGTATATTCTTAGTAATTTCATCTTGAATAGCCTTAGGCAGCGAGCCAAAGGGTAGATCTCCTCTATTTACAATATATCCTAGATCATCTGCCTGCGGCTGAAAGGTTTCATCTAATCTCTTAAATTCATCAACATGGAATCCGCTTACTTGTAGGGCTGCTGTAAGGACGGATAAATCATAGTTCTCATAGGATGGGCATGCATCATCAAGGCTCTCTCCAGGATA
>Ga0114976_10001695_pt1 | contig 13787 bp, 8 predicted proteins | sample S_130805_EF_Meta_FD_87319 | JGI IMG/M metagenome (GOLD analysis project Ga0114976, IMG submission 87319) | Freshwater microbial communities from Lake Simoncouche, Canada to study carbon cycling - S_130805_EF_MetaG | ecosystem: Environmental > Aquatic > Freshwater > Lake | place: Lake...
CCACTCCAGGTCGTTTGCTAGATTTAATGCAACAAGGACATATTGATCTCAGAAACATAACACATTTTGTGCTAGATGAAGCCGATAGGATGTTGGATATGGGATTTATTAACGATGTGAAAAAAGTGATTGCAAAATTGCCTATAAAGCGTCAAACCCTTTTCTTTTCGGCAACAATGCCATCTGAAGTGGTAAAATTGAGTAATTCTATTTTAGTGAATCCAGTTCGTGTTTCTGTTGCACCTGTTTCTACAACTGCTGAAAAAGTTACCCAAAAAATGTTCCATGTAGATCAGAAGAACAAAAAGTATCTGCTACGTCATTTGTTGGAAAATAAGGAAGAAGAAATTCCATCGGTATTGGTGTTTACAAGAACCAAACACGGTGCCGATAAGGTGGTGAAAGACCTTGTTAAAATGAAAATTTCGGCACAAGCCATTCACGGAAATAAAAGTCAAAACGCACGTCAAACCGCCTTGTCTAATTTCAAAAATAGAACAACCCGTGTTTTGGTAGCAACCGATATTGCTGCCCGTGGTATTGATATTGATGAACTTACGCATGTAATTAATTATGAAATTCCAAACATTTCTGAAACCTACGTGCATAGAATTGGTAGAACAGGAAGGGCTGGGAATAGTGGCGTTGCATGGTCGTTTGTTGATTGGGAAGAAGTTCCTTTTATCAAAGACATCCAAAAGTTGATCCAACAATTGATTCCGATTGAAGAATCACATCCATTTTTGCCGGGTACCAAAGTAGCGGAAGAAAAAGATGCAAAACCATTTTTCCGACAAGCTGAAATTTTGCAAAATCAAAAGGCAAAGAAAAAGGCGAAATCAGGAACACTTACATCAAATAGCAACTTCAAGTCGAAATCGCCCAATAATTCACAACCGCGCACTGGTGGAAATGCTGAACCAACTTTTCAGCCAAAGCCAAAACCCCAAGGTGAGCCTGGATTAATTAAAAAGAAATTTAAACCGCTGGGTAGCAAAGATTAATTGTTTTTCACTTCTAAAATGGAGTAAATCAAACTGATATTATTTTAATCTTACTATCACAATTTTTCTTGGTCAATTTCAGAATCACTCTTTATTTCGTAAGAAATATAAGTTTCCCCAATTAAAAGTTTTAATTTGCATTCTTTTATGAAACAAAGAAATTATGTTTTAATTGCTGCAGTTTTGATTTCTCAAACTGCAAGCGCCCAATGGTTTAAAAAATCGAAAACAGTTCAAGTTGCTCCAGTTGCTGAAAATTCAAATAAAAACAAACTAGAATCAATAGATTCCAAAACTAAGAATTGCATCAAATTAAAGGGGATTTTCAATTTTTTTAGAGATACAAACTCTGGTCAATTGTTTATGTCTGTGAATAAATCTCAACTTAACCAAGAATTTATTCACTTCACTTACACCGAAAATGGGGTAGTGGATGCTGGTCATAACAGAGGATCCTATAGAGGTAGCAGAATTATTAAGATTAAGAAGTCTTATAACAATTTGGAATTCGAACAACAGAATACAGGTTTCTATTTTGATACTACCAATCCAATTTCCAAAAGTGCAAATGCGAATATTTCAAATTCACCTTTGGCATTTGAGAAAATAATTGCAGAAGATAAAAAAACGGGAGATTTGCTGATTGATGCCGATGAGTTGTTTCTAACTGAAAAATTGCATCAAGTAAAAAATTCAAGTCGTCCTAATTCTGAGGGATTCAAACTTGGCGGATTGGCAAAGGGGAAAACACAGTATGTTTCAGTAAAAGATTATCCCGAAAATGCCGATATCTTGGTTCGTTATGTATACGACAATCCTGCTCCAACGGATGGTGGTTCTGATGAAGTAACAGATGCACGTTCTGTGAGTATTGAATTGCAGCACAGTTTTATTGCAGTGCCTAAAAACAACTTTAAACCCCGCAAAGACGATGCCCGTATTGGGTATTTTTCTGAGCAAGTGAACGACATGACAGGCATTGGTGTTACCAATTACAGAGACTTGATACACCGCTGGAACTTGGAGAAAAAAGATCCAAACCAAGCGAAATCTGAACCTGTAAAACCAATTACATGGTGGATTGAAAAAACCACTCCTAAGGCAATTAAATCTGTAATTAAACACGCTGCTTTGGAATGGAACAAAGCGTTTGAGCCACTTGGATTTATCAATGCGGTTCAAGTATTTGAACAAGCAGATACTGCAACTTGGGACGCGGGAGATGTTCGCTATAATGTGTTGCGTTGGACATCTTCTCCACAACCTCCTTTTGGGGGATATGGACCGAGCTTTGTAAATCCGAGAACGGGTGAAATATTGGGTGCTGACATCATGTTGGAATATGTCTTTTTGACCAACCGTGTGAAATTGGAGAATTTATTTCAACCAGAAGGAAGTGCATCAGCCAACGACCACAGCGGTTGCGATGCAGGCTTGTATTTACATCACCAGCAGTTGCTTGCTAAAAACTTATTGCAAATTTCGAATAACGATGAGTCTGAAATTTCTCGATTGTTACAAGAGTCTATTCACTATTTGATTTTACACGAAATGGGACATACCATGGGGTTGATGCATAACATGAAAGCGTCTCAACTTCATACACCTGAAGAATTGCAAAATAGAGAACTGACCATGAAAACGGGTTTAATAGGTTCGGTTATGGATTACCCAGCGATTAACCTTCCCTCAAAAGACGAAAAACGCAAAGTACAATATTGCCAAGTTGAACCGGGTCCATACGATTATTGGGCAATTGAATATGGTTATAGCATAGGTGTTAACAATGAATCTGAAGAAGAATTACGTTTGAATACAATTGCAGAACGAAGCATTGATAAAACATTGGCCTTTGGAAATGATGCTGATGATATGCGTTCACCGGGCAAAGCGATTGACCCAAGGGTAATGATCAATGATTTAAGCAGCGACGGTATTAAATTTAGTGTTGATAGAATTGAATTGTCACAAAGTTTAATGCCGAATTTAATGAATCGTTTTGGAAATGACCAAGAAAGTTACCAAGCTTTGGTAACGTCATTTAACTCATTGAGTGGAACTTACGCAAATAATGTTGAAATTATTTCAAGATATATTGGCGGTGTTTATGTTCAAAGAAGTGCCGCAGGACAAGTAAATGCCCCAATTCCAATGTCAGCAGTTCCCTACAAAGATCAAAAAAGAGCCATGGAAGCTTTAACCAAGTACGCATTTGCTCCTGATGCCATGAAATTCCCTGAGGAATTGGCTACTAGGTTACAACAACAAAGAAGGGGTTTTGGATTTTCTGGTTCTGGGGAAGATCCAAAATTACACAACAGGGTTTCTAAAATGCAGTTTATGGTGTTGTCGCATTTATTCAGCCCTTCAGTATTGCTTCGTTTGACAGACAGTAAATATTTGGGAAATATGTATTCTGTAAATGAAATGTTGACGGATCTTACAAAATCAATATTTGCAGAAGATTTAACTAAAACGGTAAACACGCACCGAAGGGTGTTACAAACTTTATACACCGAAAGAATAATTTCAATGATGGACCCATCTAAAATTGGGTATGATCCAATTAGTAGGGCTTCATTGCATCAACAATTGATGTCTATCCAAAAAATGATGAAATTAAATCCTGGTACCGATGCTGAAACTATTGTGCACAGGGCTTACGTATTGAGCTTAATTGAAAAGTCACAAAAGAATTGATTTTTCAATAATAGAATATTGGTATGATACGAAACCGACATAACTATTTTGCATTGGGAGCATTTATGCTCGGTGTGGCAGTAATTTTGGGTGCCTTCGGAGCCCATGGCTTAGAAAAGAAAATTTCTTTACATTATTTGGGGACATGGAAAACTGCTTCTGAATATTTGGTATATAATGCTCTTGGATTGATGGCGTTTGCATCGTTTAAATCAAATAATGAATTAGATAGCAACGGTGTGGGAAAAGATAAAAATAATTTGGGTTTAGTCATCATTGCAGTATTTGCTGTAATTGCTGGCGTATTTATTTTTTCAATAAGTTTGTATTTGGTTGCATTAAACCAATTAATAGGAGAAAGTTTCAGAAAAATGGGCATGATAGCTCCTATTGGAGGTGTTTTAATGACATTTGGATGGTTTGCAATTGGGTATTATTTATTAAAATATAAAAAGTTAAAATAATGAAACAAACTGTGATTTATATGCGTCATGGCGAGTATGAACGAATGGTTGCAACCAAGAAACCAGGTTCTTTAACCGCATTCGGAGAAGAAACCTCAAAAAACGTAGGTCAATATTTATTTGATAAAAATCACATTCCAGATTTGTGTGTTTTTAGCAATGCCACACGTGCCAAAGAAACCAAAGATATTGTATTGAATAGCTTTTGCAGAAAGGGAAATTTGAATATAGATGAAATTACCCAATTGGAAGTTCCTGAATTAAATGAATGCTGGGATTTCGATCCAATAGTAGCAGTATTGTCAGAGAACCAATCGGCAAAATGTATATTAATTGTGGGCCACAATCCAATCATGGGGGCACTGGGAAATATGTTGAGTAATAGAACCGTTAGATTTAATCCGGGTAGTTTTATGGTAGTGCAATACAATGTACCCATTGATAGATTTTCAGTTGCAGATCATCAAGCAATTGATATGCTAGAATTTGAATTGACTTAAACTACTTGTTAGAATCCAAAAACCAAGCTCGCTTTGATCGCAAAATTTGCTCTAGGATTTGGCTTGTCAACTGTAGGACTTAATCTGTGTGTCATTCTCCAAATGGCATCAATTCTAAGCACTTTAAATATGTTTTCTATGCCAAATGCAGTTTCCCAATAGGGAACATTGTCGAATGAGTGAATAGGTTCAAATTTGGGACCTCCATTAATACTCTTGGGGATAAGACTTCTATTCTCTTCACTTAATGTTCCGTAAATGGCCTTTGAGGAAATAATTTCCCTCAAATTAAACTTTTTAATGAGGGGGATTTTATTTAAAAACAATCCATTAAAATGGTGTTCTATCGAAATTTGTATATTTTGATCTGAGACAAATTCAAACAAATCCATTTGATTGAATGCCCTTTTGTTGTAAAACGGAGCGCGATTTCCCAATGGAATATTTAACAATGGGAAAGGAATTTTACCTATCACCTTTGATGCGTCAATGGAAAACAAGGTGCGCCCAATTCCAGGCCAAATTTTTCTCGTACTCAAACCCAACCCAATACGTTGGTAATCGTATTGGCTTCCCAAAATACCACTTAAACCTTTTAAGTAGGTGAATGTATACACTGGGCCAGGAACGTGAACCGTTCTTCTTTTTGTTGAACTTAACAAATGAAAAGCCTTGGGTTCGTATTCTAATTTAACCGTTATCGTTGCGTTGGTTAAACTATTTTCAATATTGCTAGTTCCTTCTTGATACCACCCAAGGTTAAATTCTTTATTTCTTGGGTAATCGAATTGCCTGTGAGACAATGAAACTTTAGTTCTTAGTCCCTTCGCAAGATCTGTGTTGAATTCAATTTTATTGCTGGTGCAATAGGTTAAACTCCTACTACCAATCATGTTTACTGCATTAATCAATGCATCTTCTGAGGCAACCGCATCGTTGTCTGAGAATCCAATTAACTCTACATCTTTGGTATGAGATAACGTAATTTTGGTGCCTGTGATTTTATTTAAAGTCCAATCTATTTTAGCACCGTATTTGAATTTTTTATCTCCGTAACCGTATCCTAAAAAGGTTTCAAAAACAAAAGTTTTTGAGAAATCTTTTGAAGTTCTAAATCCAATTCTGTTTCTAAATCCTTCTAGTTTATTAAAGCTGGCTAATAAAAAATACGGACCAAAATCAAAATCTTTATATTGGTAATAACCATCGGCTAAAAATGTAACAATATCGACCCATTTGGTAATTGTAGGTAATTTTTTAACAGAATCTATTCGGGCGTATATGCGCTTTTCTGTAGCAGTTTGTTTAAAATGGCTGTGATTTTCCCAAAAGGAATCATCTTGCCTTAAACCACCATCGCCAATTTGAATGCGCTCTCTAAAATACTCATCGTTATGCACGATGTTGGTTTTGAAGTTTCTACAACTAATGATATTAGAAGCGAGCATTCCACTTGCGTTGGTGTTTATCTCTGCAACGTCTAACAATGTTCTTGAATTATTGCAGATGTATCCATTTCCAGTTGGTGCAGGAATATATTCTTGAGAAATTCTGAGTTTATCAATAAAATTTAGGTTTGAATTGCCATCAATTTCCAATGATAATCTAACAACCGCTCCGGTTGTATCCTCCACCCAAATCATTCCCGAAAATGCCAAATCTTTGTCGTTTTTTGGGGTAACCTTGATCATGAACAACCTTCTCGGTCCAAATTTATCCACCCCAACCAGTTTGAAGTTATAAATGAGTTTCGATAATGGATTAATAGGAGAAACAATGCCTTTTCCGAGTATGATTAAAGTAGGATTGTAAACGTTGTATTTAATAAGTGCCGATCCAACCAGTTGGGAAATCAACGTGCCGTCTGCTACACCAACCCCTCTCACACGTGAAGCCAAAATGGTTTCTTTGTTTCGTTGAGGTTCTTTTTGGTGGGCATAATTTGATAAAACTTCGCTGAAAAATATGGGTAAAATGGCTTTGGTAGAATCTCCAGTTAGAAATGTCATGGTGTCAAACAACGGACCTATTTCTTTTCCAATTTTGCTTCCTTTAAGCCCTTTTCCAATATTATTTAATGACAGAATGGATTTGCTAAAAACCTCACAATCATAATTGCCGGTGTTTTCCGGATTGTTGTTTTCAGCGTTTTTTTGTGCAAGTTCAACCCATTTTAATGCAGGATTGATTCCCAATACAATTTCTACCTTTGCAGTTTTAACTACTTCTCTATCGAGGAAAAGAGTAATGTTTATTAAATCTTTTTGTTTTGAAAGGACAATGTATTTTTTTTCATATCCTCCATAAGAAATATTAAGTGTATCTGAAATGATTTCAGTAACATTTACGCTAAATTTTCCCTCAAAATTTGTATAGAATCCTTTTGTAGTATTTCCCCAAAATACTGCCGCAAATGGGATAGGTTCATTGGTTTCATTTTCAAAGATTGTACCCCCAATTTGAATTTGGGCATGAGTAAATTGAAATGAAATAAATGCAACGATACTGAGGAAAATACGTTTCAAATCCATGTGATAGATTTCAAAAATAATGCATTCTCATATTTTTTGGCATTTTGAATTGTTAATTTTCACAATTGATTAGTTTTTTAGACATAAAGCTTTGCTTTTGTAATGATTTAGTTACAGTTTGTTGCGAAAGTCAAAAGAAAGTGCCAATTTCACGGAATGAAATTGCATCAAAAGTTATTCTTCTGTTTTTTAGTCTTTCATTTATTTTGTTCAACGTTACATGCTCAGCAACATGGAGCATCAACAAGATCTGGATATGAATTGAGTCGATTAAATGATCCAGCTACTGGCAAAATTCCAATGGACATTCGATTGAAGGAATTGGCTTTTGCACAAACTTTGCCAAAGTCAACGGATGCAGATGGCATTGCGCTAAGAGGCACGCCATGGTACCACCGTGGTCCATTTAATATTGGTGGTAGAACAAGGGCATTTGGAATTGATGTTGCAAATGAAAATAGATTGATTGCAGGTTCGGTTTCTGGAGGGATGTGGTTGAGCCAAGACAATGGAAAAACTTGGATTCCAACCCAAGGAACGAACGAACTTCGATCTGCTACCTGCGTTGCTCAAGATACGCGCAAGAATCACAGAAATGTGTGGATCATGGGTTCAGGTGAAGCCTATGGACAGTCGGCTGGTTCTTCAGGTGCGTATTATTTAGGCGATGGTTTGTTCATTTCAACCGATAGTGCAAAATCTTGGTCGCAAATCACTTCAACTTCTGGAGGTGTGCCAACTGCATTTTCAACCAATTGGCAATTAATTTGGAATGTGGCATTGGACCCTTCGGCTCCCGATACTTCGACAGTTATTTACGCAGCAACCTATAACAACTTAATGAAATCTTCCGATGGCGGTAAAACTTGGAAATCTATAAAAACAGGGGGATCCTATTTTACTGACGTTTTTGTTACTCAAAATGGAACTGTTTATTTTACAATGAGTTCGGAAGGTAGCAGTAAAGGGATTTGGCGCTCAAAAAATGGAGTTGATTTTGTAAATATTACTCCGCAGTTTATGCAAACGCAACAATACCAAAGGATTGTCATTGGTGTGGATCCACAAAATGAAAATAAAGTTTACTTCTTGGCAAATACTTCAGGTTGGGGCAAAAAAACAACTAATTATAAAGGTGATATTGAATGGAATGCACTTTTGAAATGTGAATTTTCAAACAAACCCAATGGTGGAGATACGTCTAAATGGACAGATTTGTCACTCAATTTACCGAGTGGCGGACCTTTTGAACGTTGGAATGTGCAAGGATCTTATGACATGTTTGTGAGGGTTCACCCTGCTGATTCAAATGTTGTTTTTATTGGAGGGACAAATGTGTTTCGATCAAAATCCGCGTTTGCAGATTCATTGAAAACGAGAATGATTGGTGGATACAAAATAGGAGCAGCATTTCCAGATGTTGGAACCTACCCAAATCACCATCCCGATCAACATAACTTGGCTTTTTATCCCTCAAATCCAAATAAAATGATCAATACCAATGACGGAGGAGTATTCAGAAGCAATAATAATTTAATGGATTCTATGGTTTGGGAGTCATTAAACAATGGTTATTTAACAACACAATTTTACTCGGTTGCACTAGATCATGAAACTGAAATGAGCAATCTTTTGATTGCTGGGGCCCAAGATAACAATTCCCTCATGACCAATACATTTGACGCGAAATCACCATGGAAGTCTGTTTATTTTGGAGACGGGGCTTACAATGCAATAGACGATGGCGCTAAGAATTTTTATTTGTCGAAGCAACAAGGTAAAATGGTAAAAGCGCAAATCGACAATTCAATGAACAGGTTGGCCTACAGAAGAATTGACCCCATTGGTGCTGAAAAATATCAATTTATCAATCCATTCGCCTTGGATCCGAACAACAATAACATTATGTATTTGGCGGGTGGTAAGTATTTATGGAGAAATGATAAGTTAAATGAAATTGTTTTAGACAATAAGAATGATTCAATTTCATCTGGTTGGACAAAAGCAAAAGATTCGGTTTTGTTGGCAAATGCGACAATCACCGCATTGCATGTTTGTAAAACACCGGCAAACAGGGTTTACTATGGAGCGTCTAATAAGAAAGTATACCGGGTAGATAGCGCCAATAAGGGCCAAATGATTCCGGTTGATATTACGAGTAATGTAGTTTTGCCAATAGGAAATGTAAGTTGTATTACTGCAGATCCAACCAATGGAAACCATGTGATGGTGTCTTATTCTAATTATGGAATTTATAGTTTGTTCAGTTCAATGGATGCTGGCAAAACATGGACAAAAGCTGCTGGTAATTTGGAGCAAAATGCAAATGGTTCAGGAAACGGCCCTTCAATTCGATGGGTATCGATTGTGCCTGTGGAAAATGGGAAAATTTATTTAGTTGCAACAAGTACTGGTTTTTTTGCTACGGATACTTTAAAAGGCACTTCGACTGTTTGGGTGCAACAGGCAAGCGGTGAAATTGGTAATATGGTTTGCGATATGTTTGATGTTCGATTGAAAGATGGAACGGTTGCTTTGGCTACCCATGGAAATGGAATTTACTCTGCAAGACTTTTCAATACATCGGATATATTGAAAACGAAGGATTTTTCTAATATTGAATTGAGTATTTATCCGAATCCATCTAATGGGCAATTTTCTATAAAATCAAACGAGTTTTTGAAAATCAGAGCTGTTGAAATTTTAGATGAATGTGGTAGGTTTTTAGGGAAATTTGATGAAAATAGTATTGTGTCTAATATTTTCAATGTAAATCAATACAAACATAAATTGGTTTTTGTAAAAATTATTGCAAATGGCAAGGTATATTTCCGGATACTAGAGAATATTCATTGATTGGCCTTGAATTGGCCTTGGAATTTTTAGCCGATTATAAAGTTTTATTTCAATTTATAAATTAAATCAAGGATATTATTTCATTATGATTTTTTTCATTTATTTTTGGCATGGTAATTGAATTTTAAAAATTTAATAATAAATCCTTAAATGCTAAATAAATTCTATCATGTATAAGAAATCTACAATCTTCATTTTAAGTTTGGTTTTCATTCAAATGCTAACCGGACAAACATTGCTTAAATTCAAAGATACAACCCGTGTTAAATTCGGGGAAACAATGGTTATTAGTGGAGGTAGCATTTGTGAATTTGATTCAAACGCCATTCTTATTGTTGAAGGCAGTTTAATCATGAAAGGTACTGAAACCAATCCAATAATTGTAAAAAACAGATTTAATGATAAACCAGGCAAAGGGATTTTGGTTTCTGGTTTTGACGAATTATCGAAGATTGGTATTGAAAATTTACAATTTGATGGATTAACTCAACCTTTGAAATTTGAAAAGTATTGGTACAGAAAAGCAGTTTCATTGGTTGGTATTGATTTTAAAAATTCAAATTCTAATCTTCCATTGTTGCATATTCAATCTCCGATTATTTTCTTCTCTAAAGAAAAAGTAATTCAGATAAATTTCGAAAATTGTAAGTTTAATAACAATAAAAGTGGAGTAATTATTGATGACTTTGGTTCATACGGAATCAACTATTACTTGAATGAATTATTTTTTGCGAATAACAACAATCCTGTAAACACTGATCCGTCATTTGGTTTTTTGCATTTTAACTATTCCAACATTTTTAACATAGAAAATGTGAAAATTGGTTTATTAAGTTTTGAAAAGAATTATTCAAGGAAAATGCCATCTGGTATTTCAGTAAAGGGGAAAGCTAGTTTATTTATTTTTATTGACAAATTATTACATTCAAACTTGGATGAAAATATAATTTTTGATCACAATAAAAATAAAAACTTACCGTCTATCATTATCAGAGAAATGAACGGGTCTCCTTTGAATTATTCAAATTCAGTTGGTATAAATGGAAATATCGCATCGAATAAAATCGGAATTGATGGATCAGGAAATTTGTATCTAAATTTTAAGTGGCCGTTAATTAAGAAAAAAGGAGAGGTAATTACAAAAATCCAGGATTGGGAATACGGAATTTGGGGTGGTGGAGCTACATATGGTGGCGGTGATCTATCTATAAAAACTATAAAAGATTTCAAATCGGCACCATCGTCTTTAAAAAATGCAATAATATTAAAAGATTTGCCTCTTATTTCAACTATCGAATATAGTTTTGGTTTATATGGCCAATACAATTTGAATTCAAGATTTTCAGTAAAAGGATCACTTTATCTTTCCACTATTTCGGTACATAATGAATTCGCACCTGGTTTTATCGGTTCTGGAAAACTCAATAATTCATTTGACGCAAGTTATAATCCAGTTTTACCATCAACTTCTACATTAGAAAATAGATTTGTTACAAAAATGCAAATACTTGAAATTGAAGGATTGTGGCATTTGAGACCTTATAAACTTGAGCGCAATGACAATCATAAATTTATTCCTACACTTGGTTTAAGTTTAGGTGTAATGCATTTTACTCCATATAGAATTGCAAATGCCGATCGAAAAATCGGAGAATCTTCAAGTGACTATGAATCAAGGTTATACTCTGAACATATGTATAATCTGAGAGATTTAGGTTCAGAAGGACAAAATTTCATACCTGGAGCAAAACCATATAGTTCTATTGCATTAAATGTTGGTTCTAGTTTCAGTTTGACATATTTAAGAAAAAGATATGCAATTAAAGGGGAAATGAAATTCGTTTATACGAGCACGGATTATTTAGATGATTTTGGACCTGGGTTATGGTATGGTGGTGATATCAACAAGTTGAGATCATCTTCTAAAGTTGAATTAACAGATCCTGCTGATTTGGAAAAAATAAGTCAATATAATGGTGCAATAGCAAAAAATGCACCTCGCTCTACAAACGGATTAAATGATTGGTATTATCAGTTGCATTTGGGAATGAGTTATAGGATTTTCAAATAAATCATATGGACTATATAACAAAAAAGGGGCTTGATGCCCCTTTTTTTATTGGTATTGATCAAAATACATGAAATCGTAACTTTTACAAAAAACTTTAATGTATTAATTAAATTTAACATTGTTATTTTATAAGATAAAAAGTGGCAGATTATTCATGAATATAGAATTAAAATGGCAAGAAATAGACAATATTTTAATCAATTGTTGCCTTAAGAAGTTTAATAAGTAATCTTTCATTTGGCAATTAAGCATCAGATTTTCAATTTTTTAGATTTAATTTACAATGAGATTTTTTTTAGATAAAGTGCAATTAATAAATATTTAACAAGTTGACCACATTCAGTTCAAAGTGAAAAAAATTAATTGATCTATTTTTGAAAGATATTTTAATAAATTAATATGAAATTTTTCACCACTGTTTTATTGCTTATTACTCCTATAATCACTTTTGCTCAAGGAGTAAGAGAGAATGATTTTGATAAGAAAATCATGGCTCTTGAAGTTCGTAACCAAAAGTTATTGATTGAATTAAAATCAGTAAAGCAAAGTAATATAAATCTGGAAAATACAGTTTCTGCAATGTCAAACAAATTGCAAGCTGAAATTACAAAGTCCCAAGAATTACAGGCACAAAATGAGCGTGCAGTGAATTTATCTTTAGATGAATTTTCAAAGAAATTTGAGAAACAAAATGAAACCGTGAAAGGCGTAAGGAATGCTTTAGACGAAAGGTTTAGTAATCAATTGATATATTTTGTTTTAGCATTAATTGTAATTGTAATTACTACAATTACAATAACCAAGGCATCTACCAAAAAGGCGTTGGAGCAGAATGTATCAAATTGGAATAACTTTCAAACGCATATTTTAAAAAAATAATATCAATAACAAAAAACGAAAATTATAAGTTATGAATAATAAACCGAAAGGAAAATTAGATGCAATCACCTTTATCTATGGATTTGGTGCAGCGGTGGTACTTGTTGGTGCTATGTTTAAATTCTTGGCTTGGCAGTTTGCTAACGAACTATTTATCTTAGGTTTGAGTATTGAGGCTATCGTGTTCTTAATCTCAGCATTCGAGAGACAAACCCAAGAAAAGGAATATAACTGGGAAAACGTATTTCCACAATTGCAAAATCAGGAAACTGCTTCTCCTGATACGAACGCATATAATGATGCCATGACTCAATTTAGTGCAACAATTACTGAGTTAAATGCCCAAATGAAATCCATGACCACTAGCGTTCAGCAAATTAAAACGGAATTGGAAGCAAACGCTAAAAATTCAGCGGATATGAAAGATAGAATGTCGGAATTTAATGAGTTAATGTCTACTTACAATGGCAATTTGCGTCAAATTAACGATAAATACAACAATATTTTAGGCGGAAAATAAATTTTTAAATGGGATCTACCATACAAATATCGCATAATAGAAACTTATCCAATAAGAAGTTATCTCTCTTGTATTTGGTTTTTATTTTGTTTTTATTTTTCTCGAGCCCAGGACAATATGTGAATCAGTTTACTTATCTTTCGACTACACAAACTGAATTAAATGGAAGGTTGTTAACAAAGCTTAATGCTACTAAATCGGTTATCCCGCAAGAATTAGATTTAAAGAGTACTACGCTAGAATGTTTAACTGAGTTAGCTAA
>Ga0114976_10001699_pt1 | contig 13766 bp, 20 predicted proteins | sample S_130805_EF_Meta_FD_87319 | JGI IMG/M metagenome (GOLD analysis project Ga0114976, IMG submission 87319) | Freshwater microbial communities from Lake Simoncouche, Canada to study carbon cycling - S_130805_EF_MetaG | ecosystem: Environmental > Aquatic > Freshwater > Lake | place: Lake...
CAACTCTTCAGTAAGAATCTGGTCGTTGTACTGGCGACCGATCATGTCGCGCGCGCTCTTGACCTTCATGTCCAAGAGGTCGGCAATGCAATCGTGCAACAGCGTGCCCTCATCCGCATAGGTGCTGCTGGGCTTTGGCGGCATGGTCGCCACCAGTTTGACCGACCCAGGGCAGTTGATCACCCTCTCGGCGGTGCTACCGCCAACGATATTAGAGTGCTTCATCAGCGACTTCCTTTTCGCAAGTGAACGCAACTGACGGCGCGTAGGTGTAGGTTTCCATCACGGCGGTGTTGAACTCGCCTTCCGGGAAATGCTTCTGTGCCCAATGCAACAGGATGAGGTTGATTTCGTCTGCGTTTAGTGTGAGTTTCATGTTTGCCTTTAGTGGTTACGGGTGACTGACCCGCCACGCTATGTTAGCATCACCGCATCCCAAGTCAACAAGTTTTTTATGCTGGAACGTGACATTGAACGATACCTAGTGAGACGTGTTGAGACGTTACGAGGCAAGGCGTACAAGTTTGTCAGCCCCGGCAGGGCCGGTGTAGCAGACAGAATTGTGTGTTTGCCGAACGGCGAGACATGGTTCGTTGAGATCAAGACCGAAGGCGGTCGGCTGTCTGCCTTGCAAAAAGTTTTTGCCGAAGATATGATTCGCATGAACCAGCGATACCTTGTCGTCTGGAACAAGGAGCAGATCGATGAAAGTTTTGGTAGCGTGTGAGTACAGCGGCATCGTCAGGGATGCTTTTGTAGCGCGGGGGCATGAAGCAATCTCTTGCGACCTGTTGCCGACCGACAGGCCGAATTGGACGTATGACTTCCATACGGAAATCAGAACCAACGACAACACGCGGGGCAGTCACTACAAGGGGGATGTGCGCGACCTCTTGAATGTTGGTTGGGACATGATGATCGCCCACCCACCATGCACCTATTTGTCGAACAGCGGCGTATCGTGGCTGCACCGCGACCCTACACGTTGGGAGCGGTTGGACGAAGGCGCGGCGTTTTTTAAGTTGCTGTTGGACGCGCCCATTCCGCGCAAGTGCATTGAAAACCCGATCCAGCACAAATACGCTAAAGAGCGCATCGGACGGTCGCAAAGCCAAGTTATTCAGCCGTGGATGTTTGGGCATCTAGAACAAAAGGCGACTTGCCTGTGGCTTGAAGGCTTGCCGCTTTTGCTCCCAACCAACGACGTTAAAGCACAAATGTTGGCTTTGCCGAAGAACGAACGCGAGCGGTTGCATTACTTGCCGCCCAGTTCTGACCGCTGGAAACTTCGCAGTACAACCTTTCAAGGCATCGCTGACGCGATGGCAGCGCAATGGGGCTAAGACCATACCAAGACCTTGCGGCTGACTTCCTGTACAGCCGTGACCGCGCGATGATCCTCGCGCCTGTGGGCGCTGGCAAGACCGCCATCACTTTGGCCGCGATGCGCGACATGGCCCGCAAGTTCTTGGTCGTCGCCCCGAAACGGGTAGCCGTGTCGGTCTGGCCGACCGAAACAAAGAAGTGGGCGCCGAACCTGTCGGTGGCTGTGTGCGTCGGCACGCCAGCGCAGCGGCTGAAGGCGCTGATGGAAGACGCTGACATCACGGTGACGAACTACGACAACTTGCAATGGTTGTCGAACAATATGCGCCCGTTCGACGGGATCGTGTTTGACGAACTCACGCGGCTGAAGAACCCCTCCGGCGCGCGGTTCAAGGCGCTGCTGAGAGTCATTGACCCGATCCAGATCAGGTGGGGCTTGACCGGATCGTTCACCAGCAACGGTCTGGAAGACGTATTCGGCCAATGTAAGATCATCGACCAGACGCTGCTGGGCCGCAGCAAGGGCGCGTTCCAGCAGCAGTATTTTGTACTCATCAACAAAGAGTTCGGCCAATGGGAGCCGCGCGTTGGGTCGCTTCAGTTGGTGATGAACCGCATCAAACGCGCCACGTTCGTACTGGAGCCAGGCGAGTACGCCGACAAGTTGCCGCCGCTGCACACCGTGGACATTGATTGTGATATGGACATGGACGACTACAACGAAATGAAGCAGGAGATGGTGCTTCGCTACGGCAATGAGCGCGCCATCGCCGCCAACGCCGCTGTGGTCACGGCCAAGTTACAGCAACTGGCGTCAGGGTTTGTGTACACCGAAAACAAAACGACGGTACACACTTCACCACACAAGTTCGACGCGCTTGACAATCTTTTGCAAGAAAATCAACGCGCCAATACAATAGTTGTTTACAATTTCGCTGCGGAACTGGAAGAACTTCAGCGCCGCTATCCGAAGGCCAGAACCATCGACGGGTCTATCGATGATTGGAATGACGGGAAGATAGAACTGCTTCTGATCCACCCCAAGTCAGCGGGGCACGGGCTGAATCTTCAGCACGGCGGCAGCAAGATCGTGTTCTTCTCGCTGCCGTGGTCTTTGGAGTTGTACGAGCAGACGGTGGGGCGACTGCACCGCAGCGGTCAGCGCCATGATGTCTGGTGCTATCGGATTACCACTAGAGACACCGTGGACGAAAAGATCGCGCAGGCGTTGCGGGACAAGCGGTCTGTTTCAGACATTGCGATGGAGGCGCTGAAATGAAAGCGAAGTTGTTCGCCGCGAAAGCGGAGTTGAAAATCAGGCAGCGGCAGTTGAACGCCGCTCAACGTGGGTATGAAAAAGTATTAAGGACAATCGATGGAATCACTAGAAAATTGGAGGGTGTTGAACCAGCACCTAAATACGTTCGACGAGCAGACGGTGCTGGCGATGCTGGAACACGAAAAGAAGAACCGATGCAGGGCGATGTTCTTGCAGAGACTTCACCAGAGGTACAACGCCTTGCGAGTGTCGCGGGAGAGGATTGAACTGCTGGGCACGGCGAGGTCGATATGAAATGGCATAAGGGCAACCCCCCAGAGTCAGGCTGGTATCCGGCGTGGCGAATTCGTTCACCGAGTTGGAACAACGAATGGCGTTGGTGGGACGGCGAGTGCTGGTCATGGGCCGCTTTCTCGTTTGAGTCTGCGGCAACAGCCGCACGTTGGGCGGCGCGTAAAGAGGTGAAGGGTCACAACAGCGAGATCATGTGGGGGAAGACATGAGTGACCTACGCAAAGCGGCGCAAGCCCTTGTAGACCGTTGGGATACGCCAGCGTGGAAAGACGCGCCGCACACGGGGCAGTACATCGACGCCCTCCGCGCTGCCCTCGCGCAGCCTGAGCGCAAGCCGCTGACGGAGGATGAAATTGAGTTGGCCTACCGAGAAATCTGGCGAGACTTGTCAGATGGCTTTAGCCACACTTCAGTCGAATGGATTGAGGCAGGCATCCGATACGCTGAAAAAGTGCATGGAATAGGAGACTGAAATGAAACACCCGAGAACAATGCAAGAGGCTTTTGGCCCATATGTTGACGACTACATCTACGACGATGACCCTGCTAAGTCGTGGATGTTTCGGCTGGCCGTAGTGGTTACGATTTTGCTGGTTGTCCTGATCGTGGGGCTGATGGTATGCTGATCTTTCGCCGTGCCATGTTGGTGGCTATGATGACCGAGGACGCGCCGCCAGAGAAGGCCGAGGGCATCGTGCTAGGTGCGCTGGCCGCAGTTGGCTACACCGTGCCGACGCCGATTCCTGCCAACGTCAAAAGCGACGTTGTTTCGTTAACTTTGTACATCCGAAACTACGCGCATGAAGCCAACAGAAGAAAAACCGACCAACTTTGAAATTTGGGATCATGAGTCGCTCGTATGGTTTGCGAACGAAGCGAACGAAAAAATCAAGCAACAGCAGGCCGAGATTGACGCGCTGCGCGTAGACTTGAAGACTGTATTGAAAGCCTGGCGTGACCAAATGTCCTGAGTGTGGACGCCACGCCAAGATCATCGAGTCTCGCCCTCGTTTGGAGGGACGCTACCGGCGGTACGAGTGCCAGACAGGGCATCGATGGAGCGTTCTGGAACGCAATACAGATACGCTCCTTGCTGCTGACAGTACCAAAGATCGTCCTCTACCGAGGCCGCGCAACCAGCCAGAAGAAGACTAAGCCACGCCGCGAGTCTTTTCATAGGTGCGTAGCGAACTCATCCCAAGTAGCGCACACAAAAGTTCAGTCAGCACCCCGTCTGTCACCAGCACAGGCGGTTTGACCCCAGGCCACCATATAGCGGTTGCCCACAACAACATCGGGTAGGCGATGTAGGTGTACGCCATCGCTAGGCCGCAAACCCAGCCAATCGCAGGACGCCAGCCGGATGTGAAGACGTTAGGGCTGGCGGCTTCGACCTTGTTGATTTCCATTTGGCCCTGCAACAGCGCGACCGCTGCGGCCATCTGAGCCTTTTCCTGCTCAGTCTTGTCCGGCCAGACTTTGTTGACAACGTCCGAAACCAGCGACAGCCCAGCCGTGATCGGGTCTACTGCCACAGGTCAGTCTCCATTTGCTTGGCAAGACGCGCCGCGCGTGCTGGCGTTTGACGCGCCCACTTTGAGTCAACCATAGCCTTGGCCGCGCCTGCCCAATCGCCGTTTTCGATCAGTCTTAAAGTCTGCTTGAATTCCAGCAGGCCCGCCGTGCCCAATTGAAAGGCCATGTTAATTAGAACGCCCTGCCGCGCTGACGACAGGTTGCCAAAAAACGGCAGCGCCTTCTTCAACGCCTCGCGCCGGTCTTGGATGTCGTTGTTCAACAGGTAAACGATCTCATCTGGGCGCAGACCACCGCCGCGCCGCTTGTCGATCAACCGGCCAATACCGATGGTTTGATAGCCCATGTGGTCGAGATAGCAAGTCGCTGACTCGCCCTCATCGCGGCGCAGTTGATCGACAATGTTCATTTGTCTGCTTTGTTGTCTAGGCGGTCAAACAGTTTGGTGAGCATTTCCTTGATCTCGCGGATGTCTGTTTTGTAGTCATCGCGCACAACATATACACGAGGCAGTTCCTCGCGCAGTTTGGACAGGTCGGCTTTCAATTCTTTGACGGCTGTCCAGAGTTCTCTGGCAAACCAACCCAACACGCCAGAGGCCGCGCCAAATAGCAAGTTCAGCAAATCTTGCTTATCCATTTTTCAATTCTTGAATCATGGTGTGCAAATCCTTGTACGCCTCGATCAGGAGAGGCACAAGTTTTTCGTACTGAACCGTCTTGTAGTTCTCGCCTGATAGGCTGTATTCGCTGCCGTCTTCTTTTTGGCCGATGTCAAAAGGAGCGGGGGCCACCGCTTCTTCCAACCATTTCTCTACGTCTTGCGCCAGCACGCCAACTTGCACCCGTTCATCCGAAAACCCATAGGATTTGGCAACATCATTCGCGCGGTATCGCACGCCGCGCAGCATAAGAACTCGCGCAAGAGCGCCAGGAATTGTCTGAATTTCTGTTTTCAAACGCTCATCCGAGTAACTGGCGGTGATCGTGCCGGTGGCGCGGATTTCGCCGGTCACGCCGCTGGCCGTAGTGCCAACGCCGAGCGAGGCGTTCCGAGCGTTGCCGCTGACAACCAATGAAGTTGCTGTGGTCGCGCCGCTGCTAACTGCGCCCGTGCCGGTGAGCGTGCCGGAGTAGGCGATGTTGACAAACGAGGCATTGCCGCCGGTCACCGTACCTGTGAGGGTCAGATTCGTGGTGGAGATGGATGAGTTGATGTTGTCGGCAGTCCAGATCAGCACATCCAACGAATCACGCAAAACAAATTTGTACTGCGCTGATCCAACCCACAGGCTGCACTCGCCCCGCGCATCAAGGATGATCGGATTGGTGTTGGCGGTAGCGGCGGTCGAATCGGTATACGTCGCCAGCGGCGTGGTCGTACCGGCGGTGTAGGTGTACAGTTTGCCGCCAACCAGCGGCACGCCGGTCGCCGTGAAGAACTGCATCCGAGGGGTGGGGGTCAATGATGCCATGTCAGTCCATTATTAAACGGTTTTTTGGCGCGGGGGTCATCTTATTACTAATAGCCGCACGGGTTTTTGGGCCTTGCGCGCCAGACCGCGTAGGTCTGGGCGCGCTCATATTTTCTTCTAGGCTGGTCAATGCGTCCAGCAATTCATCGCGGGACTTTTCAGCGTCGAATTTTTCTTTGGCTGTTTTTGCGCGTTTGGCAATATCGTCAAATGCTTGGACTTTATCGTTTGCTTTTTTAGCCGCCGCGTCTACCCATTCCCGATCCATGATCTTGCCCGCGATCTGGGCGTCAGACATACCTTTAATCTCTGGCGCGGCAACGGCCAAATCAGCCTTGGCTTTGTTCCAGGCTATCTTTTCTGTGGCGGTCAGGTTGAACGCCTGCGATACGCCGCGCTCAAAGGTAGTCGTTTGACTTTCGGGTACGGTTCGATACGTTGGCAAATCAGGCGAGTTTTTCTTGGATGTGCGTTGCGTCTTAAACGTCGTACTTGTCTCCGGCACAACTTGACCCGAAAGTTTCTCGACCGCCGACTGAAGCGAAGTCGGCGCGATTGATCCAGTTGGCGTAGGTGTGGCGGGAACCAAGTTTCCGGCTGAGTCCAGTTCAAGCACTAACGCTTCACTTGATTTTCTTGGCGCGCGTATCGAACCAATGTTTTGCTGGCCGAGTTGACTCACCATAGTGTTAAAAGCGTCTGGCGATTTTGCGGCGGCTTCGGCGGCGGCTTCGGCCTGCTGGCCGAGCGTGCGCGACATAGCAGCAGCACGGGCGCGCTCTTGCGCCAGCCCATTCAAAACTTCCTCTGCGCTGGACAGGCCGAGTTGTGGCGGGCCGGTTGGCCTGTCGGGCATGATGTTGGGGTCTGACCGACCAAACGTAAAGTTTGGGCCTTGGGGCGCTGCGCCTGTCACGGCGTTACGAGGATCAAACGGCACAAGTTGGTTCGGGCCGTAGTTGATCTCGGCGGGCGTCAGTTGCGGTTCTGGCGCAGAACGGTAGTCTTTTGCCAGCGCGTTACGCGCTTGGTATTCCGGTGAGGCTATGCGCCGCGCGGCTAATCTACCCCCTATTTCGCCCGCTACAGCGCCCGCTGCCGTGCCCGCCAACGCAGCGCCAGGCACGCCGGTAAGATAACCCAGCCCCGCGCCTACCGTTGCGCCAATCCCGCCCCGAGTTAGACGGGGCGGCAGTTTTGCTTTTGGCGCTACCGTTTGCATTACGTCTGGGAATTGCGCGGCTACTTGACCAATCTCTGCGCCAAGGCCGGTCATCGCGCCTTTGCCCTCATTGAGCATCTTGGCGTAAGCCTGCGGGTCTACGGTGTGGTTAGCGTAGTTGATCGCGCGGTCATGCTCGTATATCTGCGCCATGCGGGTGCGCGCGGCTTTGAGGTTTTCAATGACCGTGGGGTCTTTGACGTTCTGGTCAATCAAGTCTTCCAGAATTTTTGCTACCGCGTACCGAGTGTCAGCAGCGTCAATACCCGCTTGATCAATTTTTTCTCCTTTGGCCCTAGCCTTGTATGTGTCTTGTGCATCACGGCGCAGATCGCGGATGTCTTTTAACAGTTGCGCGCTGCTGCGCCCCCGAGCCGTAGTTGTCAGCAGGCTTGTGCCTTTGGTCTTTGGTTCCAACAAAGCAAGCGCGTGATCGATCACACCGTTTGCCGTTGCCGAACCACCCTTTGACCCAATAACGTCCGATTTGCGAAGACCATTGAGCCGGTCACGAATGGTGTCATTCAACACCATGTCGGGCAAATTCTTGACCACCTCATATGGTTGGCTGGCGTTGTCCAACGCTTTTTCTATGGACGCCTGCGTCAACTTTTCTGTTGGCGCAACGCCAAGGTCTTCTCTAACCAAATCAGTAACCCGCGCGGCGTTTTGTGGGGCGGCTTTAGAGTTAAAGTCCTCCCCCACCACCGCGCCAGTAATTCGATTGGCTGCGGTAGGGTTGGTAACGGCGGGGTTGACACTAAGGCCGCGTTTAACCGCCGTCTGCGTAGCGTCCAGCATGGGCGCGTTTGCGTAACTTTGCGCGACTTTTGCGGCCTGACGGTTTTCGGCGGCTGCGCGGATAGGCGCAGGCGTGTTGTAGTTGACAGCATCGCGCACGTTCGGAATGGCGCGCGGTATGGTATTCATCACCGGCACGGCAGGCAACAGGGCGTTGGTCACTTGACCAACACCACCCATGATGATTTGACCTGTCTCGGTCTGTGGCTGGTACAGCCCACGCCTAACCGCTTGGGCCGCGCGCTGACCGGCAGCGTTTGCTTCGGGAGAGCCTTGCTTCGCAGGACTAGTTAGTTCGCCATACATGGTGGCGAGTGGCTCGACAACGCCCCCAACAGCGCCGCTTAAAAGCGCAAGCGGTGTTTCAGCAAGGCCGCCGTAAAAATCCGCGACAGACTGTACGCGGGTTTTTTTGGTGGGCGTCGTTCCTTCGGCCCCACCAGGTATGCTGGCAACCCGATCTGCGTATGACGCAGGCGTCAAATTTACCGGATTAGCATACGCTGCAAATGGATTTGGGGCGTATTGCGAGAACGGATTGTCAGCCACTTATTTGCCCCCGCGCGCGCGTTTTGCCGCGCCAGCGCCAAAAATTTCGTCAAACTGCGCGTCTGTGCCTTGGCCTGCTTTTAGCGCGGCAACTGCTTTTGCTGGAAGGGTTGTTTCGTTGGGCTTTGTACGCAGCGCGTCACGCGCTTCTTTTGGCGCGCTTTGCGCGGCCACCATTTCTTGCTGCATAACCGCAAAAGCGGTTTCCAACTGCCCAGCGGCCATTGCCGTGTTGATGATCTCACGCGCGTGGTTCTTGTCGCTAACCGTAGGCGCGCCTTTAGGGTTAATTGCGCGGGAGTAGGAGTTAACTAGTGAGTTGAGTGCTGTCGCCAAACCTGTGATGTTTGGGTCGCCAGTTTTAGCCGCGACATAGTTCCCAATCGAGTTAAGCGTTGGGTAGTCTGTTGGGTTTACCTTCACAGCATACGACTGCGCGATAGGTATCATGTTGTTTGCTTCGATAGCCGCAGCGGTTATGTTGGCCCCTGTAGTGCCTAACGTGCGCTGCGCGGCGGTGTTGCCCGCGACGTTTTGCTTGTTCTCGATTACGGTAGTAGCCGCTGCTGCGGGGTCAAGCGGCGCGTCGCCCTTCAAAAATTGACCCGCGCGGTTCAAAATCTTAGTTTTTATTGCCGCCGCTTTTGGCCCCATACCAAGCGGAGGAATGGCCCCGCCTTGAACGTATATCTGCGCGGCAATATCTATCGCTTCGGGGCTTAGATCGCCGGTTGAATCTATCTCCCCTTTTAACCTGTCTTGCGCGACTTTAAGCATCCCCCGCTGATGCGCCATGTCGGCTTTTTCTTTTTCAGTTGGAATGTGCGCGTAAGTGCCAACCGTTTTAGGCGCGCCGCCAAATGCGCCGCGTTCGACTAAACTAGTCTGCGCGCCTTGATTGATTGTGACGGTGGTAGGTTTGCGTTGATCCGCAGTCGCGCCAGACTGCATCAGCGATCGCGCGCGTTCTTCTTTAGGCAATTTCAGCAATTCTTCAGTATTTGCGCGCGCTTCGTCTTCAGTAAACAACCCTTTGATTACCGCGTCTTGGCCCCACGAGATTACATTTTCATCTGATGGATTGCTTGAAATGTTGCGCTTGAGTTGATCTAGAAAGTCTTCTTGACTTTTCATCGCATCAATGCGTGCTTTTTTAGTCGCGGCTTCCTTTGTGTCGTAGTCCATCACCCCCTGCGGGCCGACGATCATACGCAGACCCTCCCTAAAAGTCGGGGATTTTGGGTCGGCGTTTTTCATGTACGACTGAAGCGCGCGGGCCTGAGTTTCCTTGTCTACCTCTTGCTGGTATTGCAAGTCGCCCAACTTGTTGGCGCGCTCATCCGACGCCAACTTGTTGCGGTTGAACGCGCTATCTTGGTAGTACTTCGCAAACGAGTTGGCAGAACCTTGCTCGTAACCGGCATCAACTGGTGGCATGACTAACCCCTTTACTTAACTGAACCAACCTTTGTTGGATGCTTCCTCTATAGCGCCGCCGTAGCCGCCTATGATGTCGGCCTTGATCTTGCCGCGTTGCGATGCAAGGTTTGCTCTGGAATCGCCCGCGCCGGTATAGATGTCGGCCCTGTTTGCGCCGCGAGTGCCAGCGTAACTGGCTAGTTTGTTGGCCGCGCCAGACCCGCTTTCGGCCATGTCACTAAGCGTTTTGTACCTGTCCATGTACCGCGAATATGCGTTACCGTACTCTTGCGATGCCATGCCGCTATTGTAGTCGGCCGCACCTTTGAGTTGCGCCCCTGACAAGTTCATGCCGCGCGACGCAACAGAGTTGTCGAGCGCCCGCTGGCCTTGCGCCAACCGGAACTTGTAGCCTGGGTCTTGCTCCATCTCGGTCATGGTGTACTGACTGCCGGGGCCGTAAGTGCCGTACCCCGCCGCGCTTGTGTTGCCGCTCAGACCTAGCAGATCGCCCATGCGGCTATACGCCGCCCCGCCTTGTTTGAGGTACGGGTTGAGGTAGTTCTGTTGGTCTGTGTAGGCGGCGTCTATCGACCCTAGCGCGTTGTTGCGGGCTTCCTCAATTGCTTGGCTTGCGTTCTTGTTGCCCTTCTTCAGCGCCGAGCCAGAGCCAATGCCCAGCAGATTAGCGCCTGCGTTGAGTATTTGGCCCGAGTTGCCGCCCAAGAGTTCAGACGCCCCGCCGGTGAGGTAGGCAGCGCCTGCGCGTTTGGCGATCTTCTTTATCTTCTTAAATTTTTTCTTGAGCCAGCCCATAATGTGTTCTCCAACTTATGCAATCCCGATTTCACCTTCAGCCTGGAACGTCAATGTGGTTCCTGCGCTCGCCCCACCCACCAGAAAATCTGTTGAGTCGAGCCGCAGCGTGCCGTACCAATCGATGTAACTGTTGGCGGGTACGCTAGTGCTGTAGCCCATAAACTCTGTGCCCGCCGCATTGCCACCAGTTGCACCGACAAACAGTCGGAACGTCGCAGCGGTTGCGGTGACGTTGACGATGCGGATGTGCCGAATGATCAGGTACGGTTGCGTTTGCGTGTACCCCACCGGCCCTGACAGCGAGGTGATCGCGCAGTTGACAATGTTGGTAGTGTACGTTGCAGACATCGCAACGGGGCCAAAACGGATGATTTTGTTGGAAGCCATAGTTCTCTTATGTTAACAGCCCAGAGACTTTGAGCGCGGTAACGATCTGCCCAACGGTGTAGCCGCCGTATGTATCGTCTGGGTGAAACACACCAACCGCCACCCCTGCTGCGTATGTGGCAGACGCGGCGGCGGGGGTTGTGATTGGCGGCGCGGCAAAAGTATAAAAATCGGTTCCATCAGCATCTTGCCCGTCTTGCCCCATCGGAATAGCGCCGCCCGCCAGCGAAACCGTAATCGCCGTGCTGCTGCTGTTGACGTTAAGGCCAGGGCCAGCGGTAACCGTGCCGACCGTGTAGTTTGTACCGTTACCAATCAGAACCGAGCCTGTTGGGGGTACGGTTGAACTGCCTGTGCCACCTTGGCTAGGTGAAAGGATGCCGCTGAACGACACGCTGATGTTGCCCGCGCCGTTGGCAACGGCGATGTTCGTTCCGGCGCTCAGAGTGTTGAGCGTGTAGCCTGTACCGTTGCCGATCAGCAGTTGGCCGTTGGACGGGGTTGTGGACACACCCGTGCCGCCGCTGCTGACAGGGATTAACCCCGCGCCGCCACCGGCTAGGGTGTTGATGTTGTTGAAGTACCGGAACCATTCGCGCGAGATCAGATTGTTCTCCCCCTCTGTGAGGGGGACGCGCGCGGATGGGATTTGGGTCTGGTTAACCATTTGTCGGTGATGCGATGATCTCTGCGCCCATGATGGCGATCTTCACGGCGTCTGTGCCGCTGACCTCGTACACCCTGTCGCGCAGTTTAACCGTCATGCCCAGCCTGCGCCAGATCACGCGAGTGCCTGTCTCGCCGATCTTGCCGCAAGACTTCTCATGGTAGTTCGACCAAGTGTGCCCGCCGTCATCAGACCAGCGGAGCATCACTAAGGGGGCGCGAGGTACGGTTGCGGTCATGATGGGTCGTATCGAGTAAAGCCTGATGGGGGCGAGTACGACATTGTCGCCGAGTTAGGGTACATGGTAATAGGGTAACTACCTGCGGGCGTACCAAAACTATAATTTGACGTCACAAAGTAAAATGGCCCAGACCCTGCCATAGTGCTGGTGGGTAAAGTACCTGCTGCGGGGTTACCACTTATAAATATGCCATTTTTACTAAACCAAACATTTTGGGTTGTGGTATCAAATGCAATGCCGATACGGTCGCCGCGCGCAAAACTGTATAACGTGTCGGTTGTAACAACTCCGCTAACAGTATACCCCGCGTTAGGTAACCCGCAGCATGAACTAGTATCCCCACGAGAAAACATAGAGTTGCCTCTATTGTAAAATATATCGACGGGGCTGTTAGTTACACCAAATGCCATGTACAAAATAGGTGATGGGCCAGTCCAAGAAAATTCGCAATAAACCTTACCTGACAATGCATCGCTAGTTCGAGTTGCAACTGCGCCGCCAATAGTAAAAGTTCTAGAATTATTGCTAAATACGCCGGTGGTATCGGCTACGTTTGTCCAGCAGTAGGGTGTTGTTAACGGTAAATGTTGGTACAAAAAGTCTTTTAGTGTAAGTTCTTTAACGCCACCAGTAGCAGGATACCTGTAACCTGTAGCATCAATACCTAGTTCCATACCCCATGTTCCGTATGATGGTCGCGTGGCTCCGTATGTAACACGGTACACCACGGAATCTATTCTGAAAATTATGGTGTCATCTGGTCGCCATTCAATACTATACTTATGGACGCCCGCAGATGGCCCTGGCATTATAGTGGTTAATAGCCCGGATAAAGCATTAACAGGAGATTGTATGTAAGAATACAAAACGCCTGTGTCTACATACATTCCCCAGAAGGCGTATGAATACCCAGAAGGATTTGGGGCAAAAGCCATTCTCAATACTTTAGTGCCGTCCGACGCGCTTGACCCCCCAAGAGGAACATTGGTCAAATCTATGTACCCAGTAAGCACAACTGATTCTGCTGGGTAATTTGCGGGACTGAGTTTTGTCGATGTAGCAGAACCTTGGGCACCATATTGCACAGTTGGGTAATACCCAATTTCGTTTGTAAAAGTACCTTTAGTTGCGTCAAAAGTTATAGTTGAAGTCCCCGGTATCGTTACAGTTGGCGTTATTGCTGGCGAAATAACGTCAGTTGTTGTCGTCGTGCTGTTAAACGGTGCGTACAAGATGTCGCCGCCGCCTTGCGCGGTAATAGCAACAGAGATGTCTTCTAACGTAATGGCTAACTCAGCGGTTTCGCTTGTTGGTACTTGCTCAGTCAGCGTGTTGAACGCGCCGACCTCCATGTCCAGTTGCAGCGAGTGCTGGGCCGTGCGCTTCAGATCATTCTGACGGGGAGGGATCGCCCGCCATGAGCGCAGCCACTTCTGAATCTCGCCGTTGTCGGTGTACTCGTTGAGGTCGAGCGCGTAGATGTTGCTGTTTTCGTAGTCGCCAACGATAATCTCGTTGTTGAAATTTACTTGGCAGTTAGAGCGATGGCGCATAAAGCCGTTTGGCCCCCAGCCAGCACGCTCATGCCACAGGTCAGTCGAGGCGTCGTACACCCAAGTTGCATCCGCTGACGGGAACGTCAGGACGTAAAAAGTGTGGCCTTCTTGCTGGTAGGTGTAGGCCACCGCATCCGAGATGACCGCGTAGTTCTGGATCGCAAACTCAACGGCATTGGTCGAGACACGCACGCCG